>Ga0265342_10000301_pt1 | contig 56116 bp, 48 predicted proteins | sample 4CB327metaG_FD_203125 | JGI IMG/M metagenome (GOLD analysis project Ga0265342, IMG submission 203125) | Rhizosphere microbial communities from Carex aquatilis grown in University of Washington, Seatle, WA, United States - 4-CB3-27 metaG | ecosystem: Host-associated > Plants > Roots >...
ATGCCCACCAACAATGGGGTGCCCATCAACCAACTCGACGGACTGGTTCGCGAGGGGACCTATCCGCGATTTGCCTACAATGCAATCTTCGACGGTATTGCGGCAATTTTCGATTTCACCCGCTATTTTCCGCACGGCCACAGTCTTAAATTGCGCGCCTTCTACACCCCCAATATCAACATCGACAGCGCCGACCGGACCCGCCAATTGACCGACGGCACAGTGAAGGTGGACTCGAATACCCCTCAATACGCCATTCTTACCGAGTACGCCACCACGCGCCTAGCCCCCATCTTCGACACGCTGAGCTTCTATTATATGTTTTACCAGTACATCAACTTTTACAATGCTGGTACCAATACTCCCGCAGCTCCGGGCGCGGCGCCCAACAACCCCACAGATTCGGCCATCGGCAACATGCTGTATCTCGGTCTGGAGGGCATTGGCCACATCAGCCTCAACGCCTCGCTCAGCGTACTTCTCTATCGCGACACCACCACCACCCTGGACGGCTCCCAGTCCAGCACGATCCTCAGCAAGGCATACCTGCTCAACGTGAATCAGCGACTCGATTTCATTCTGACCGGCAGCGTGATCGGATTCGAGCTTATCAAAACCGATCCGACCTTCTATCTCGACGAGTGGACCTATCTGACCGTGATTCCCTTCTATTCGTCTCCCGCCAGCCAGGGCGTGCACGTGTTTGCTTCTGTGCCCATCGGCGAAAAGTTGCGGGCACGCGTCGGCTGGTATCGGCTTCACTCCGACCCGTACAGCTACGTGGGATTCAGCTCTTCCCTTGAGAGCGACGACAACTCCTTCTATGTCCAGCTCCGACTCGGATTCTAGAAGCAGATTAGCCCCGGCCTGCTGTGCCCGTGCCGGTGGAACAAAATCCGGCAAGAAAAGCGACCACCACAACAGCCGGCGGAAATACGTTATGATAGGAGCTGTGAAGCCAGTTCACACACTTGTCATGGCCTTTGTTTCGATCTTCGCGGCCTGTGGCGCCGCCACTTCGGAGGCCACGGTTGCGTGTACCATGGGCTCGGGCAGCACCAAGACCTGCGTCGAGTACAACATCCCGAGCGGCGCTTCTGCCGAAGCAATTCAAGGACAAAATGATGCCTGCGTGAGCGCAGGCGGTGTCGCCTCGTCGGCATGTTCGCACGCGGGCGCCGACGGAGGCTGCCGGGTCAAGTCGACGGCCCCAGGCGCCACTCAGACCGTTACGACCTGGGTCTATGCGGGCAATGCCGCCAGCGAAAAGTTGGCCTGCACTTCCAACGGCCAGACTTGGATCGCGCCGTAGCAGCCGTGGTTCGGGTGAACCCTGTTTTGCGCGTAGCCTCGGAGGCGTAAAGTTGCGGGCATGAATAGAGTGACATGCCGGCTTCGGTGCGGGCCGGCGCGCGGAATCACAATTTTCGGGATCATTCTCGCTGGCGCGACACTTGCGGCACTGAGTTGTACGCACTCCGGGCTGCAAGACCGGGACGTGGATGGTTCCACCGGCGGGGATGCGAAGAACTCAGGTCCGGTGTCGGGCAGTGGCGGAGCTGGCGCCCGTGATGGGGGCCTGGTGATCGTACTCCCGCCACCGGTCGTCTGCATCTGCGGCGACGGCGTCGTTTGCCAGAACTACCTCGCTGGCCAGTATGAACAATGTGACGATGGCAATACCCAAAACAGCGACGGGTGCTCCGGCAAGTGCTTCGTCGAAGATGGCTGGATTTGCCCTGCGCAAGGGAAGCCCTGTCAGCCCACCCGAAGTGACTATGCCTGTGGAAACGGAATTCTTCGGCCGAATGAAGCCTGCGACGATGGCAATACCATAGGCGGCGACGGGTGCTCCGCCGACTGCCAAACCATCGAGCCAGGTTGGCGTTGCCCCGTGCCTGGGCGGCCATGCACACAGGTCTGCGGGGACACAGGACAACCCTGCGTGCAGGTCGCGATCTGTGGGGACGGCATCGTCACACCCAACGAGGAATGCGACGACGGCGACGACCCCAGCAAGAATCCGCACAACGGCAATAGCGCATATGGTGGATGCACGACGGCTTGCACGTACGGACCCTATTGCGGCGACGGCATCGTCAACGGCACTGAAGAATGCGACGACGGCCAGTCCGATGTCGACTTGTATAGCGGAGACAAGTCTGGCTGTAGCTACCTTTGCACAAAGTCCCACTACTGCGGCGACGGGATTGTTGACCCTGACTACGGTGAAGAATGTGATTTAGGGGGTGCGAACGGGTCGATGGGCACAATGTGCGACAACGAGTGCCACTACATCATCTAGCCAGGGAATCGACGTCCGAATCGAAGAACGCGCCTCGGCATCACGACGCCAGGTTTCTGCGCGATGGTGAGCCGGCAACGCTCGCGGAACCCGAAGTTCCTAGTCAGCTACCGGCCGCATCAGGAGCTGATCAGATGAGCGTCACTGCCTTCGCGACGGCAGCCCCTGTCCCATGATGGCGAGGTTCTTGAAGTGAACTCAAGGGCGAAAGACGCCTGGTCCTTCCCCTAAGGATCGCGCTGCTTCCTGTTTGCAGGCCTCGATGTCTTTCTGGCTCGTGGCGGGCGAGAACTCGCGGGTCTGGGTGCCGCGAAGGTCGCTCTCGTAACCTTTGATCGTGAGAGGCGCCGTCGGCCCCGTCATCACGCCGACGATGACTTCAATCCGATACCGATGGCCCACCCGCATCGGCAAGGCGAACGTCCATCGCCCGGTGGTTGCGACGACGACGGAATAGCTCCCGGGCGACCGCACGCTCCAGTGCGATGGCGTGCCGATGACGTGGCAACCGGGCAAGAGATCGAAGGACCCGCCAAGCTCCGAGACGTCCTTGTCGTCCACGAATTGCACGTAGCCGGTGAGGGTGGAAACCTGCTCCGAAGCGAGGGGCTGCAGCGCGGGAGGATAGAGCGGGTAGGGGCGCGCGACTGAGATGCAAGCGCCCGCCAATAGGGCGGCGGTCACGACGAAGATCATATGGTGCTTCTGCATCGGGCGATTATCTTCGGGCGGGCGGACAATGGACACACTTCTTGTTCGAGGGTCAAGGCGGGTCTGCGCGCCGAAAAATAGGAATCGTGCTCGGCAAAACGAGGTCGCCGCCCGTGGCCGGTCCCTCCACCACTTCCTTGCGCCTCCACAGATAGAAGATCGCCGGGTACACCAGCAGCTCCATGGCGAACGATGTGACCAGGCCGCCGACCATGGGGGCAGCGATGCGCTTCATGAGATCGGCGCCGGTGCCGGTGGACCACATGATGGGTAGAAGACCGATGAAGGCCGCACAGACGGTCATGGCCTTGGGGCGCACGCGCTTGACCGCGCCGTGGATGATGGCTTCGACGAGATCACCTGTCGTGTTCAGCTGGCCGCGCGCCTTCGCTTCGTCGTGCGAAAGATCGAGAAAGAGCAACATGAACACGCCGGTTTCGGCGTCGAGCCCCATGAGCGCGATCATGCCGACCCACACGGCGATGGAAACATTGTAGCCAAGGAAATACAGCAGCCAGACGGCGCCGACAGCCGAAAACGGGACCGCCAGCATGACCAGGCCTGCCTTGAAGCTGGATTTCGTGTTCATGTACAGAAGCCCGAAAATGAGCACCAGCGTGATGGGCAGGATGATCTTTAGCCGCTCTTTCACGCGCAGCATGTTTTCGTACTGCCCGCTCCAGCTGATGGTGATGTTGTCGGGCAACTTGAATGCGCCGGCCACGGCTTGCTTGGCGCGCTCGACGTAACCGCCCACGTCGGTCTTGGTGGTGTCGAAGTCGACGTAGACGTAGCCAGAAAGCAGACCATTTTCGTCGCGAATCATGGACGGCCCTTCGGCCAGCTTGACCTCGGCGATCTCGGCCATCGGGATCTGGCCACCGCCACCCGGCAAGGGCAGCAAAACTCGCTTGAGGCCATCGAGATCTTCGCGGAAGTCGCGCGCGTAGCGGACGGAAACGCCGTAGCGCTGCCGGCCCTCGACGGTGGTGGTCTGGTTATCTCCGCCCACCGCTGTCATCACCATCATATTGGCGTCGTCGACGGACAGGCCGTAGCGCGCCAGCTTGTCGCGGTCGAGGACGAAATCGAGGAAGTAGCCGCCCGCAACGCGCTCGGCAAACACGCTGCGGGTTTCGGGCAGCTTCTGGATCGCGGCTTCAATCTGCAGGCCGACCTTTTGGATCACCTCCAAGTTCGCGCCGCTGACCTTGATGCCAATCGGCGTGCGAATGCCCGTCGACAACATGTCCAGGCGGCCTTTGATGGGCATGGTCCAGGCGTTGCTGATGCCGGGCAACTGCAAGGCCTTGTCCAGTTCGGCGATAAGGTCTTCCTCGGAAATGCGATCGCGCCACGCGGTTCGCAGCATGCGCTTGAGCCACTCGGGCGCCCAAGGCGAGTACCAGCGCTCTTTCGCGCGCCAAGTGGATTCGGGCTTGAGCAGGACGGTGGTTTCCATCATGGAAAACGGCGCGGGGTCGGTCGAGGTGCCGGCGCGGCCGGCCTTGCCGAACACTCGCTCGATCTCGGGGAAGGTCATCAGGATCTTGTCCTGCACCTGCAGCGCCTTCTGCGCCTCGGCCACCGACATGCCCGGCTGCACGGCGGACGGCATGTAGAGCAACGATCCCTCGCGCAAGGGCGGCATGAACTCGGAGCCGAGCTTGAGGTAGACGGGAACCGTCAGACCCACTAAAAGCACGCTGGCGGCCACCGTCGCCCAGGCGTGACGGACCACGAACCGGCACGGACGTTCGTAGATCCGGTGCAACAGATGGCTGATGGGATGCCGCTCTTCCGAGTAGTACTTGCCCACCAGCAACGTCGAGGCCAGCCAACTCAGGGGCCGCGGTCTGAAGCGAAACGGCTCGACGCGTACGAAGAGCATGCGCATCGCCGGATCCAGCGTGACCGCCAGCAGCGCCGCGATGGCCATGGCCAGGTTCTTCGAATAGGCGAGTGGCTTGAACAGGCGGCCTTCTTGATCGACCAGCGTAAACACCGGCACGAACGCCACCGCGATCACGAGCAGCGAGAAGAACACCGACGGCCCGACTTCGAGCAGCGCCTCCAGGCGCACCTTGTGAAAATCGCCTTTCTGCCCGCCGGCCTGCCATAGGTGGATCTTGTTGTACGCGTTTTCGACCTCGACGATGGCGCCGTCGACAAGAACACCAATTGAAATCGCAATCCCGGCTAGCGACATCAAATTCGCGTTGAGGCCCATGAGATACATGGGAATGAACGCGAGCACCACGCTGATGGGAATGGTCAGGATGGGCACGATGGACGAAGGCACGTGCCACAAAAACAGCAGGATGATGAGCGAGACGACGATGATCTCTTCGACGAGCTTGTCGGTCACGGTGCCGATGGCGCGATGGATGAGATCCGATCGGTCGTACGTCGTCACCACCTCCACGCCCTCGGGCAGCGACGGTTTCAGCTCGACCAGCTTGGCCTTCACGCGGTCGATGACGTTCAGGGCATTTTCCCCCTGGCGCATGACCACGATGCCGCCCACCACGTCGCCCTCGCCGTTGTAGTCGGCAACGCCCCGGCGCATTTCCGGCCCAAGCGCGACCGTGGCCACGTCCTTGACCTCGACGGGCGTGCCGCTCTCACTCTTGAGCACTAGCTTTTCGAGGTCGCCGATCCCTTTCACGTAGCCACGCCCACGCACCATGTATTCGCGCCCAGACAGTTCGACCAGGCGTCCGCCCACGTCGTTATTGCCCTTGCGCACGGCCTCGATCACGGATTCAAGCGGCAGCTTGTAGGCGGCCAGCGCGTTCGGATTCACCGTGACCTGGTACTGGCGAACTTGCCCGCCCACGGTGGCGACCTCGGCCACGCCCGGCACGCTCTGCATGGCATAGCGAAGAAACCAGTCCTGGTAGCTGCGCAATTCGTCGCTGGTGTGTTTGCCGCTGCGGTCCACCAAGGCGTACTGGAAGACCCAGCCCAGGCTGCTGGCGTCCGGACCAAGCTCGGTCTTCACGCCAGCGGGCAGCTGCGCCGAGATCTTGGACAGGTATTCGAGCACGCGGGTGCGCGCCCAGTAGATGTCGGTGCCATCCTCGAAGATCACGTAGACGTAGCTGAATCCAAAATCGGAGTAGCCGCGGATGGCCTTCACCTTGGGCGCGCCCAGCAGCGCCGTGATGATGGGATACGAGACCTGATCCTCGATGATGTCCGGGCTGCGATCCCAGCGCGAGTACACGATGACCTGCGTGTCCGAAAGATCGGGCAAGGCATCGAGCGGAATATTCCGCATGGCGAAATACGCCGCCGCAATGGCGACAAGCGCGCCAGCGATAACCAGAAACTTGTTCTCGGCGGAAAAGCGAATGATCCGCTTGAGCACGTCTACTTGCCCCCGATGGAGGACAGCGACGCGCGCAATTGCGATTCAGAATCCACGAGGAAGTTGGCACGGGTGACGACTTCCTGGCCAAGCTCGAGACCGCCCGTCACCTCGACCTCGTCTCCGATCTTTTCGCCGACGTGGACCACGCGCGGCTCGAACCGCCCTGCCCCGCTGGCCAGAAACACGACGTCCTCGTGCCCGGCGCGAATTACCGCATCGGCAGGTATGCGCAGCCCATCCCGCTTCAGCCCTTCCAGCGTCACCTCGCCGAACATCTCAGGCTTGAGCTCGCGCTTGGGATTCATGAAGTGCAGGTGCACCTTCACGGTGCGGGTCTTGGCATCGAGCAGAGGATCGATGAACGCCACCGAGCCGGAAAAGGTTCGATTGGGATATGCGGGCAAGGTCAGCGAGGCCTTCATGCCGGGCCGAATGCGCGACAGGTCGCTCTCGTAGGCGTCGGCCATCGCCCACACCTCGCCAAGGTCGGTGATCTCGTAGGGCGCCTCACCCGGGCCAAGCCGCGCCCCTTGCACGATGTTCTTGGCCGTGACCACCCCCGCGATGGGCGACACCAGCGTCAGCGTCTTGCTTGGCTCGCGCGTGGTGGAAAGCCTGTCGATCTCGCTCGCCGGCACGTCCCACAATTCCAGCCGCCGCCGCGCCGCCTTCACCAGGCTGTTGCCGTCCTCGGCCGGCGCACCGCCCTTGGACAGGGACTCCTTGGTTTGCAGCGCCAGCAGGTATTCGTTCTGCGCGGCCAGCAAGGCCGGGCTGTAGATGGAAAATAGGGGCTGGCCCTTGCGCACGTTCTGGCCGACGAAATCCACGAACACGCGCTCGACGAAACCCTCGATCTTGACGTTGGTCTTGCGCACGCGCGTGGGCGCGACCTCGATGCGCGCGGCGGTGCGCCAGGTGCCGCCGACAGCACCCTTGCTGACCGCGGCCGTGCGCAGCCCAATGAGCTGTTGCCGCGATGGATCGATGGTGACCACGGCCATGCCCGGCACCGGCGCTGCGGCCGACAGATCGACTGTCTTGACCACGCCTTTGCCGGTATCGAGCACCATCTTCATGCCGCAGATCGGGCAATCACCTGGATGGTCCGACGTGACCGCCGGATGCATGGGACACCGGTAAAGCACGTTCTTCATCTCACCGACGTGGCCGTGGCCGCCCATCGCCATCCATACCCCCCCGCCACCCACCATCGCACCAACGAGTAGGGCCGCCACAACTCGCCCACCGGATCGCGCCACCCGGCGAGGAGCCTCCGTCGCCTTCCCTGCTTCGTGGTTTTCAGTCTCTTTCGTTTCCATAGCCATCCCCGCCTCACATCCGTGACATCGAAGCGCCAGAGCTGTCACTGCCTTGCGAAGAACCCGCGGCTCGCCTCGACGAGGAAGAGGAAGGCGAAGTTGCGCCTGCGCCCGGCATGGCGGAACCGCCCACGCCGCCAGCAGAGCTGCCCGGCGCTTCCAGGCTGATTTCTTGTTCGGCGATGACGATCGTTTGTGTCGTCGCGACCGAATCGAGGAAGCCATTCAAGTCGGACAGGTAGCCGGCCAGTGCCTCCAGCACCGAGGCGAAAGCCACACGGCCGACCCGGTACTGGGCCAGTGTGCTCGAAACCGTTGCCTCCGACTGCACAAGCAATCCCGAACGATAGAGTCGATTGGCCTCAACCAGCGCACCCAGAACGGCTCGTCTCTCGTAGACCCTCTGGCGCAGAAGCTGGCGGATCGCCTCGGCGCCGTCGCGGGCGGACTCGCCACGCGCACGATTCTCGGCCATGACCCGCGATTGTTTCTGCGCGGACCAAATGGGCAAGTTGATGGCAACGCCGGCTTGCCACATCATCGGGAAACTGCCCCCGCGGGGCATGATCCCGGCATTGACGGTCACGTCCGGCCAGCGCTCCCTGCTTGCAAGCGCCACGCGCCGATCCGCCTGCTCGCCGGCGAGCATCGCCTTCTTGAGCTCCGGGCTCGCCGACTCGGCGGCTTTCACCGCCTGCTCTGGATCGGGCAGCGTCGGGTCGGGCAGGTCGGCCAGCGTACGCGTTGTCGAGATCGGATCCGTCAGCGGGTGGCCGCGCAGACGATTGAGAACCGCGATGCGCCGGTGCTCCTCGGCTTCCAGTGCCGCGCGCTGCTGCCGCAAACGGTTCCGCTGAAGCTGCGCGCGCAACAGGTCGGACTGCGCCGCCTCGCCGGATTCATAGCGAATCCGAGAGATCCCTTCCGATTGCATCCACAGGGATTCGAGCTTGGCAAACAGGCGGATTTGATCGCGCACGAGCAGCAAGTCGACGTACGCCCGGTCCACGTCGGCGGCAACGGTAAGAAGCGTACGCTGCAAATCGGCCTCGGCCTCGCGCTTCCCCAGCCCGGCCACCTCGCCGCGTAACCCCCGCTTGCCGGCCCAGGGAAACGTCTGCGAGGCCATGATCGAGACGTAGCTGGTTTCCATCTTGCCAATCTGAATCCCGCCAAAACCATCGTTCTGGATGCCAAGAGCCAGGGTCGGGTCGGGCAACGTGTTCGCCTGCGGCACGCGCTCCTGTTCGGCGCGGATCTGGGCCCGCACCTGCGCAAGCTCGGGCCGATTCTCCATGGCCTCGTCGACGAGCGAGCGAAGGACCGGATCGTCAAACAGCACCGGTCCCGATGGGGCCGGCGAAGCCTCGGCCGCGGCAGTCCCAGGCGCCGCGAAGACCAGCAAGAGCGGCGCGAGCCAATTGCCCATGGTTGAGGGTCCCGTCCAGCTACTTCGTGTACTACTTCGTGTACTTGGCGGGATCCTTGTCGAAGTCCTTCTTGCATCCGCCACAGCAGAAGTAGACGTGTTTGCCTTTGTACTCCGCGTGCACGGTATCCTTTGAGATTGTGAATTCCTCGCCCGTGACTGGGCACGACGCCCTGATGCCTTCCTTCTGAGGCGAGGAGAAGACCTTGGGGGCGGCCTGCTTGGCCTCGGTCTTGGTTTGCTCGGCAGACTTCGCCTGTACCGCTGGGGTGGCTGCGAAGGTGAATGCAGAGAGAATCAGTGCGGTGAGAATCGACTTCATGGTGACGTCTCCTTCTATTGTCTGTCGCTCAAACCGAACGACGATGTCTGCCAAGGCTGCAAAACATGCGCCAGCGGATTGCTATGGCAGGCCAGCGAATTCCCTCGGCTTTCCAGGCCCGAACGTGGGCATGGAAGCCCACCTGCGGAATAGTCTCCAGACAGACCCTGCAGACTATTCTGCAGAAAGGCTATTCGCTGAACTTCACGACCGAGGGCTTGCCGCCCATCGCCACCGTGGTTTCGACAAGTACGGTGCGGCGCTCCTGCGGAACGAAGATGCCGACTAGGTGCTTGCCAGCGGTGGTTGGCAGCATCTTGGCTGGACAGAGCAAGCCGGTTTCCTCTTCGTCGAGCAGAATTGGGAGCTTCCCCACGGTCAGGCAGTCGACGTCGACGAATCCGTTGCCATGCGTGGGCGGATCGATTGGGGCCAGCGTCCGCCGCACGATGGCCCCGCGGCTGGTATCGACCACGTCGCGAAACATACGATGTCCCGGAGCGATCACCACGATGCGGTGTCCGCCCTCCCCGACCACGATATCGGCAAAGGTCTTGCCCTTGATCACGCCATCCACCCACACCGTGGCCCCAGGAGGCACGGTTTCGACGATCAAATGCCCGGCCACGCGTGAAAGCACCGATTCACCCGGCGCGGGGTCCGGTGAACGCGGCTCTTCGCCACCCTTGGGCTCTGCCTGTTCGCCTCCTCGCGGGAGCGTCGCAGGGCTCATTTCGATGCTCTGCAAACTCCCCGGGTCGCGCTCTCGGACGTGCGCGGTCCGCTTTCGACCGGGCAGGAGGCCAGGCGCCATCATCGCGCCCAGCCCAGCAACGATGAGAACCGTCGCCAGGACCCCGCCGGCGATGATGCTCCGGCGTCGCGAAGGGAACACCGTCGCGGCTGCCTTGACCCGGGCGCTGCCAGCGAGAATCGGGGGCGTGATCGAGGGAAGCGCGCGCGGCGGCTGAGCAGCAGTGTCCGGTACCGATTCGCTCGCGCGCAGCGCCCCGGTTTCGGCCACGTGCAGCCCCTCGGCAATAAGCTGTCGCCTGTCGCGAGCAGCGTCGACCCTGCTCGCCAACCAATCCACAAGCACGGCAGCGGATGGAGGCCGATCCTCGGGGTCGAGCGACAGCAGCGTGCGCAGGGCCGCGCCGAGATTGCTGGAAAGGGCAGGAATGTCAGCCATCGTCGTTCGCTGCCGTCGAGCCTGCGCTGGCGCGACCGCGGGCACGTGTCCAGTCACGAGAAAGTGAATCAGCGCCCCCAGCGCATAGAGGTCTGCGGCCACGCCCTGCCGATCACTCAAGACAGCCGCACTGGCGTCCACACCCTGCAATTCGGGGGCTACAAACGACCAGCGCTCTGCTGGCTGCTCGGTGATGGCGCGCAGAGCGGAGGCAATGCCAGCATCGAGAAGGACGACTTCCCCAGTCTCCTTTAGCATCACGTTCTGCGGAGCCAGCCCGAGGTGACACAAGATCGGTTTGGCCGAGTGTCCGACGTGCAGTAGGCGGGCAATCTCCGAGCCAATGAGCCCGGCCAAGACCGGATCGACCACGGTACCGTCCGATCGCCCGGCCCGGCTTTGCTCGGCCAGCCTGGCCAGGTCGGTGCCGCCAATATGTTCGGTCACGATGAACGTCGCCGCGGGATCGTCAGACAGGTCGACGACCTTGCCGAATCCCGGCCGATGGAATTCGCGTAGCTGCCGACCGGCGTCCAAGAAACGCTGCGCGACTTTGGCGTAGTCACCCGCAGCGACGCGATCCGAACGCAGGAGCTTGAGCGCGAAAAGCTGGCCCGCCATGGCTTGTGCAAATTCGCCCGTCGCATCCGGTGCAAGATGCGCCAGGTAGGTTTCCGTCAATCCCCCAGGGCCGAGGAGCCCCTCGACGATGTACTGGCCGAGGCGAAGTGCTTTCAGCACGGGCCTGCATTGTAGACCAGGCCAGACAAACGCGCCGAATTCTGGCCCAAGTCAGGGCTCTGCATCAAGCGGGTGCGGGCAAACCGCGCGCAACTTGCACGCCGCGCACTGCGAGCCTCGCCAGATCGAATCGAAGTAGCTCTGCACCTCGTCGAGCAGCAGGTCGTCACGGCTGCACAGCCCCAGCTCGAAATTGCGCCTGCCCTCGCCCTTGGCGCCAAGTCCCGCGCCGGTCCAGTTCGCACTGCCAAGATACAGCATGGTGCCGTCGACGATGACGGCCTTGAAGTGCACGCGCGGACACAGGCGCATGGCGAAAGCGCCGCGTCCCGGCCGGCGCAAGCCCGGCCGCCGACGCATTTCCTCATGAAAGGGCCGCGAAGGTTCGGATGCGTGCAGGATGCGGATCTCCACCCCGAGCGTAACCTGATCCTCGAACACCTCCAGCACCGAGCGGTACTCGCCCTGACGCCCGACGGCTCGCCGCCTGCCGGGCCGCGCGCGCTCGTCCTCGACCATCAGCTCTTTCAAATTGGCCGTGGCGATCCACAGGCTGCGCTCTGCGTTCATCGCCGCCTTGACCACGGTTTCGTAGTGTCCCCGGCCCGCGACCAGCGCGAGCATCACCGGACGGTGCTGACGAACGAAATCCATGGCCAAGTCGCAGCCTGCGCCGAGCGCGCACGACTTTCCAGTTTCCGCCTGCCAAAAATGCACGATGCTCCTCGCAACGAAACTGGAACTTTGTGCTCAACATTGGGCGATTCAGACGACTTCGATGTACTATTCCGACGGGTTAAACTTGCCTAGTCAGGAACCGCCTGCTTCCAAGACCAGCTATCCGCGCCGATTCGGGCCACGCTTCATCCTGCTCAAAGAACTCGGCAAGGGGGGCATGGGCCACGTCTTCATGGCGCTCACCGGTCAAGCCGGTGTGGAACGGGTGTGCGCGCTCAAGGTCTTGAAAGAGGTGCGCGCCGGCCGTGACGCCGAGGAGCTGACGCAGCGGTTTCTCGACGAAGCCAAGGTGGTCACCAAGCTCTCGCACGAGAACCTGGTCTATGTTTTCGATTTCGGCATCCAGGAGCGCCAGGGCTACCTGGCCATGGAATACGTCCAGGGCAAGTCCATCACCGAAACGTGGAATCGCTGCGCGGCCCGACGCGACGGCTTTCCCATCGGCATGTCGATCTACTACATCGCCGAACTGGTGTCCGCGCTCTGGTACGCATCCAACGTGGATGGACTGGGGCTCGTCCACCGTGACATCTCGCCCTCCAACGTCATGCTGACCTACACCGGCGGGGTCAAGCTCATCGATTTCGGTCTGGCCAAGTGGAAGGCGAAGGTGGTGCAGACAGCCACCGGCGTGCAGTGGGGCAAGACCAGTTACATGTCGCCCGAGCAGTACACGGGCAAACCCGTCGACCATCGCAGCGATCTCTTCTCCGCTGGCGTGATCCTCTGGGAACTGCTCACTGGCCGACAGATGTTCCCGCCCTCGGAGTCGCGCCTGCCGAACGCCACGGTTCCGCCACCCTCGCACTACACGCGCGACGTGAGCCCTGGCCTCGATCAGGTGGTGACCCGTGCGCTTTCCATCCAAGCCGCCGACCGCTTCCAGAGCGGCGAAGAAATGTCCGCCGCGCTTCTGGCCGAGATGCCGGGCGAACGCGGCGGAAAGCTGCAGGCCGCGAAGTTCATCGGCCGGCTTTTCGAGGCCGAGATACGCACAGAATTGGCCGAACAGAAAGAATTGGTCGAGCGGGCCGGCAGGATGGACAATCGCACCTCCGCCGACAGCAGCGATCCCGCGGTCATCAGCGATCCCATCGTCGACGGCGAAACCACGCCCGATCCGGATCCCGACGGCCTGGTCGGCAAGACCTTGAGCGACCGCTATTTCGTTCGCCGCCTGGTCGGCGAAGGCGCCATGGGCCGCGTGTACGAGGGACACCACACCGGCATCGGCAAACGCGTCGCCATCAAGATCGCCCACCAGGTCGAGCGTCGGAAGACCGAGGTGGCCAAGCGCTTCCAGCGCGAGGCGCTTGCCCCTGCGCAAATCGGCCACCCCAACGTCGCCGACGTCACCGACTGTGGCACCACGCCAGGCGGTGAATTCTTCTTCGTCATGGAGTTCATCGACGGCATCAGTCTCGACGCCGTTATCAAACGCGACGGCCAGCTTGGCATCGAGCGCGCACTCACCATCGCAGCGCAGATCTGCCGCGCGCTCGAGGCCGCCCACCGCGCCGGTATCATCCACCGCGATCTCAAGCCGTCGAATGTGATGCTGGTGCGCTCACAAGATCAAGAAGAGCTGGTCAAGGTCCTCGACTTCGGGGTGGCCAAATTCCTGCACGACACGGGCGACGGCGGCAATCTGACCCTCACCGATGCCACGGTCGGAACCCCCAAGTACATGGCCCCCGAGCAGATCCGTGGCGGCGGCAAGGTCGACTTCCGCTCCGATATCTACGCCTTGGGCGCCATCCTCTACACCATGCTGGCCGGCGGGCGCCTGCCCATCGAAGGTGCGACGGTCGAAGAGATCTGGCAGCACAAGCTGACGCGCAACGCGTACCCGCTGCGCGAGTATCGATCCGACCTTTCCCCGGATCTCGAAGAGCTGGTGCTCGCCTGTCTGGCGCGAGACGCGATGGATCGTCCGCGCTCGGCCATCGATCTCAAGAAAAACCTTCTCGCCCACCTCGAGGCGGCCCGTGCCACGAGCGACAGCATCCTGGGCATGAAATCGCCCTCGCAGACCGAGATTCTCAGCGAGCGGGTCGTGCGCCGGCGGGCGCGCATGGGCATGGCTCTCGGAACTCTGACCGCGGCGCTTGTCGCCGTGACTGGGATGTATTTCATCCACTCGCCGTTCTCACGTCCGCAAGGCACACAAGTGGCGGTTCCCGTGCCGCAGCCCGCAGCCACACAGGAGCCACCCCCGCCGGTGCCGCCGCCTCCGGCTCAGCCTGCCGCGGAAACCGCCGCGCCCAAGCCTGCGCTGCCAGCCGCCGTTCCTGCCACACCGTCAGCAACGGCAGTGAGCGGCTCCCAAGCAGCTCTCGACCCGAACTCGCCGACCGTTCACCCCAAGCAGAAACGACAGACGGCCGAGGCAGCGCAGCCTTCTTCGGCGAGGAAACCGGCAGCCAATAGCGACGACGACGATCGCACCGGCGAGTCGAGCGACGAGGCCACCACTGCGGCCGTGGCTAGGGCCGAAACCGCCTTCAGCGATGGTCGCCTGGCGTCGGCTCGCCTTTCGGCCACCGAGGCGGTGGCAGCTGCGCGCAAGGCCTCTCCCGATCTCAAGGTGCGCGCATTCGTCATCCTGGGAAAGGTGGAACTCGCCTCGGAGGAATTCACCGCCGCCGAACGAACCTTTGAACGAGCACTGGCGATCGATCCCAATCATCCCGTGGCTCGCAAGGGCAAGGAACGCGCCAAAGAGGCCGCCGCCAACGCCGATCGGCCGTAGCTCTAGTAGCTAAACTGCACGCGGTGCGGGTGCTCGGCGATGATCTCGCGGTCGAGCGTCCAGATACGGTTCTCGGGGATCACGAAGACCCCGACCATGTGCTTGCCTGGATCGAGACGCACGCCCGAGATGGGACAGAGCGCGCCGATTTCCTTGCCGTCGATGAAGACGGGATACCTGCCCTCGGTCGCGCAGGCCACGTTGAGTCCCACGCTGCCGGTCAAAGGAAAGATTGCCGGAACCATCTGCCGCTCGAACAAGGCACCTTTGCTGGTGTCGACCACGTCGCGTAGCATGCGATAGCCGGATGCCGTGATCACCAGCCGGTGCGCTCCAGGCGTCGTCAGGATGGTGGAAGGAGTGCTGCCAACTTCCTTGCCGTCGAGCCAAACCGTGGCCCCGGCGGGCGCGACCTTGAGCACCAGATGCCCCGCCGGAACAGCCGGCACCTCCGGAAGCTTGGGTTTCGCGGCCTCAAGCCTGGCGCGCTCTGCCGCCAGGGCTTCATCTTTCTGCTGACTTTGCGCACGCGCCGCTCGCCAGCTCTTCGTGAAGAAGTACCCTTCGACCGCCGCCACGGCGAGCACGACCGCGACCGGCACCCAAGCGTAGCGAAAGATCTTGCGCGCAATGGCGCTGTCGGTCCAAGCCAGCAAGCGAATCGCCCGCCGACGACGTCGGCGTTTCACCGTGCCGTCGGCGGCAACCTCGATCTCGTCCTCTTCCTCGTCGTCGTAGACCGCGCCGACATCGGGGTCGTCGGCCGAGATGCCGACACGCGCACCCTCGTGCGTTTTCGCCGAGCCACCGCCCGGGACAAAGACAAAAGGCCGAACATCTTCGTCCTCGGCATCGTCACGGCCAGCGGACGCGTCCAGCATCGTGTCCTGTCCAGCGTCTTCTGGCCCGGAAAAGGGTGACCGTTCGCCGCTAGCCCGCGCGACCGGCTCTGCCACCATGGGTGCCGACGTGACAAAACTGACGTCGGCATTGGCCGAGAGCAATGCCACCGAGATCTGGCGTGCGGCATCGGCCGCGGACTTGGGACGATCCGCTGGCGCGTAGGAAAGCAGGCGGGTCATGACGCTAGCCACGGACGGATGAATGCCATCGAGGACAGGCGGACCTTGGGCGACGCGCTCCTCGAGCGATTCGGGCGTGTCCGCAGCAAAGGGCGGCCTGTCGTAGCAGAGGAAATGCATCAGAGCCCCGAGAGCGTAGAGATCGGACGCCTGACCTGCCGGTTCGCCGCGCAACTGCTCGGGCGCGGCGAAGTGCCAGCTTTCGCTCGGCCAGCCCGCCTCGGTGCGGAGCGCCTCGCTGAAGCCGCAATCGAGAAGCAGGATCTCACCGGTCGGGCGAATCAGGACGTTTCCCGGCGACAGACAGCCGTGTTTGCGTGGGCCATCCGGCTGCGCGTGAAGCGGGGAAAGGCGCTCGGCGAGCTTGCGCCCGACCAGACCCACCAGCCGCGCGTCCATCAGGTTGCCTTTGGCCGCGGCCTGCGCTCGCAGTTGGCGCAAGTTCACGCCCTCCTCGAATTCGAACGCGGCGAAGGTCGGCCCGGGGCTCTCCCCAATCTCGACGACCTTCGCCGTACCCGGCAAGGGCGACCACTGGAGAGCGCGCGCGGCGTCGACAAAGCGCGCCTCTAGCCCGGCACTGTGCACTTCTTGGCGCAGGACCTTGAGCGCGAAGATCTGCGCGTCGACCGCGGACGAGGGCTCGAGCAAGCGCGCCCGGTAGGTCAAGGTCACACTGCCCTGGCCAAGCAAGGCCTCGGGCGCATAGCGACCCACGCGCGCGCAGCCCGCGTTCATGCGTGCGAACCTCTCATGACCCATGACATCGACGGATCGGCGCAAACCCTGCAATTCGTGCGTGAACCGACCAGCTTTGTGCGTCACCGAGGGGCGCAGGCTCGCTGGCGCACGACCTCGAACATGGCCACTCCCGCAGTCGTCGACAGATTGATCGAACGAAGGTTGGGTTCGACCATGGGGATGCACACGGTGCGTTCACGGTAGCGAGCGAGCAGCGGCTTGGGCAGGCCTACACTCTCGCGGCCGAACACCAGCGCCACGTCGTCGGGAAACTTCACGTCCCACAAGACACGCTCGGCCTGCGAGGAAAAGAAGAAGGGCTCGCCAAGCTCGGGCAGCTTCTTTTCGATAGCGTCCCAGCTCGGCCACACGTGCAGGCGCACGCTCGGCCAGTAGTCGAGGCCGGCGCGAAGCAAGTAGCGGTCGTCGAGCGAGAAACCCAGCGGCTCGATCAGGTGCAAGTCGGCGCCCGCGGCCAGGGTGGTTCGACCGATGTTGCCCGTGTTCCAGTGGATCTCGGGCTCGACCAGGATGACGTGTAAGGAAGTCACGACTTCGCTGGCCCAAGAACATAGTATTGCCTGACTCCATTTCCCATGATCAGTTTGGAAAAACTTCTTGCCCGCAACCTCCCTTGCTCGCGCAAGGAAGCGCGGCGCCTGCTTGACGATGCCGCCCAAGACCTGCCACGTGAGCTTTCCCACGACCTGCTCCCTTGCCGGATCAGCATCGGCGGGCGAAGCCTGGAATTGCACGATTCCTTTCACCTCATGTTGAACAAGCCGGCGGGCTGCGTAACCGCGCTGTCCGACTCGACCCACGACACCGCAGCGGCGTATCTCGGAGTCGCTCCCCTCGTCGCCGAACTTCGGCCCGTCGGGCGACTTGATCTTGACACGACTGGCCTCTTGCTTTGGACGACCGACGGTGCGTGGCTACACAGACTCACCCACCCACGCACCGCGCTCCCGCGCACCTACCACGCAGCACTGGAGCGCCCGTTCCAGCCGCTACCGGCGAACCTGATTCTACGTGACGGACATCGGCCAAGCGTTCTTGATTTGCGCCCCTTGCGAGCAAGCGATACGCATCCCAGCCTGCTCAGACCAGCGACCGCGAACGACTTCGCGACCATCACCATCGCCGGAGGTGCATACCACGAGGTCCGGCGCATCTTCGCCGCTTTAGGCAGCCACGTCCGCTCGCTGTGCCGCGTTTCCTTCGGGACCTTGGAGCTGCCGCGGGATCTTGCGCTCGGACAGTGGCGACAAGTCGCCAAGAATAGCGTCAGCGAACCACGGTGACCAGCCGTAGCAGTTCGGGGCTGAAGGCAACGCCCTCCTCGCGGCTGGCGTCGAGGTTCACCATGATAGTGTTCTTCCCGCCCATATCAAACACGCCCAGCGAAAGACCAAGCTTGAGATGCCCCTCCTGGCTGCCCACGGTCAGCACTTTGCGTTGGCGAGACACACTCTTGATTTCAGCTAAGCTGGCATCGAGACCGCTGCAAACATAGATCGTGTCGATGCCTCCGTCTCGAACCGAGCGCTCGAGCGCCTCCCGACCCGCAAAGTACATGCGGACCACTTTCACCGGCAACCCGACGAGCGTGGTCGACTCAAGCGACGTGAAGGCCGTCACCATCGTCTCGGACATCTTCTCGGATTCCTTGTCGCCCTTCTTGGCCAGAATGGCGATATTGACCGCCGACCCCGCCCGCGCTGGGAGATTGGCATCGTAGGCGATGACCCGCGCCAGAAACACCGCCTGCTTGCCCGGCGGCAGATCCCCGCCGTTCAAGTTGCGACCGAGCAGAAGCGCGGCGAGAATCACACTCGCCGTCGTGGGCATTCGAAGCCGCGAACTCTTCATGGCTGCAAGGAAAAGGCGATACACATACCAGTGGAGGGAAATCCCTCACCAATGCCGCGATCATCGGAGACAGACACCATCGGCGGATTGCGCGACGTCAATCATCAATTCGATCGGAGACTACTGAAATACCTTTAAGTTGACGATCGTGGAACCGACGACGCCACAACTTTCTCCTCGCGTCGCTCGACCTGACCAGCTCCCCAGCTTTCGCACCCCATCGTGGCGCTCGCAATGCTTCAGTGCATTGTCCTACCCAAGATCCGGCTGACGGTAGGTCATGTCGGGCTTCGAGAAAGCGAAGCCCTGGAGCAAATCCACGCCGGCCGCGACCACGGCGTCCCGTTCGGCTATCGATTCAATGCCGGCCGCGATCACGCGCGTATTCATGGCCCCAAGCAACGCCGTCATCTCGGCCACGATGTCGGCCTGGGCCGGGTTTTGATCGATCCCGCGCACGAGCGATAGGTCGTATTTCGCGAACTCTGGCCGCAGGCGGGCGAATGACGACAGCCCTGGATAGCCTGGCCCCAGGTTGTCCATGGCCAAGCGAAAGCCCAGCTTGCGCAAGGCCTCGGCGCGCGACTCGAGATGCGAGACGTCGTCGAGCAAGGCGTGCTCGGAGATCTCGATGACGATGCGCTTGCCGAACTGCGAAAGCGGCGCCGAGGCCGAGTACAGCTCGCCGTCGAGCAGTTCATGGGCGTGCATGTTCACGAACACATATTCGGCGGGCGCCCGGGCCATGGAACGCGCCACGCGTTCGCGCACCAACCGGCCGATTTGATCGATGCGCCCCAACCGCTCGGCCACCGCCAGCACCGACGAGGGGTCGGGCAGGCTGGGATCCGAGCTGCGCAACAGTGCCTCGTGGCCGATGACCCTGCGGTTCGACCACGAAATAATGGGCTGGAAGGCGATCGACAGACAGCCAAAGGCGCGTTCGAAAACCTGTTCCAGCGCCACGCGGTCGCCCAGCTGGCTCCAATTGCCGCCGAGTTCGTCCAAGGCCTTGCGGCGAAGTTTCGCCAGACGATGCAACTTGACCGCGTAGGACAGCGTGGCGCAGAGCAGATCGGACGCCACCGGCTTTTCCAAAAAGCAAAGCGCGCCCTGCTGAACCGCGACCGCAGACAGACCAACATGGGCCGCGCCCGTGACCACCACGAGGGGCACGTCGAGGTCGCGGCTCCGAGCCACGCGCAAGAGCCCAATGGCATCGAGTCCGTGAAGTCCAGCGTCGGCCACGATCGCGGCGTAGGGGTTGGCTGCCAGAAAGGCCCGCGCCGTACCGCCATCGCCAGCCAAATCGACCGCAAAACCCGCCCTTCCGAGCGCGCTGGCGTGCGCCGACAGATGCGCATCCTCGGCTTCGGCAACCAGAATTCGCGCGGGCGCCGCCTTGTCAGCCCCCTGCTCGTCGTGCGCGTGCGGCTCACCCCCGGGGTGAGCCATGGTCGCAGGCGGAATTCTCGTAGAGCGCATGCGCAACTTCTCTTTTATCATGGACCGACCCGCCCCGCGCCCGCCCTGACCACAAAGTACACCATTTCATGAAGGACACGCCCGACCAAGCCCCGACGTGCGCATCGAGTGAATCGAGCGATTCGCGGCACGCCCAGCATTCAATCGAGGACCAATACCGCCACTTTCTCGAGCTGGCGTCGGAAGGGCTTTGGCGATTCGACTTGGACGCGCCTGTGGCCACCAACCTGCCCGTGCACGTGCAAGCCGAGGCCATCGCGCGCGATGCCCGCGTGGGACTGTGCAACGACACCTTCGCCCGGCAGTTCGGCTGCGACAAGCCCGAGGCTATGCAGGGCATCGCCTTTGGCGAACTTTTGTCGAGCTCGCGCGAGGAGCAGCTTGGCTTCATCGTCGCCTTCATCATGTCGGGTTACCGACTCGACAACCTGCTCCTGGCCGAGCGAAGGCGCGACGGCTCTGTGTTTCGTTCGCTCAACAACTTATCCGGCGAGGTCGAGGACGGGCACCTCGTGCGCATCTGGGGCGTCAAGCGCGACGTCACCGATCTGGTGATGGCGCAAGAGGCGTTGCAAGAAGCGAAAGATCACGCCGAGCGGCTCATCGAACTGGCCAGCATTATGGTCGTGGGACTGGACTGCGACGGCCGCGTGCGCGCCTTCAACCGCACCGCAGAGAACATCACCGGCTATCTGCGCGCCGACATCGAACAGCGCAACTGGTTCGAAATCATGGCCCCGCCCCGGCTCTTCCCCCAGGTGCGCGGAGAATTCGATCGATTGCTCGCCGGCGGTGAGCCGAGCACGTTCGAGCTGCCCATGCTCACCGCCACCGGCGACGAGCGCTACATCGTCTGGCAGAACAACCCCATCGTGGAAAGCGGTCGCATCACGGGGACCATTTCGTTCGGCATGGACATCACTGCCCGCCGCCGCATGGAGGAAGCCCTGCGCACCCTCAACGAGCAGCTCGAACTGCGCGTGGAAGAGCGAACCGCCGAGCTGGGCGCCGCCAACCGCGAGCTCGAGAGCTTCGCTTACTCGGTGTCGCACGATCTGCGAGCCCCCTTGCGCGCCATTGATGGATTCACCCAGGCGCTGGTCGAGGACTACGCCGACAAGCTCGACCAGCGCGCGTTCGATTATTGTGGCCGGGTTCGCAAGGCGGCCGGGCGCATGGGGCAGCTTATCGATGATTTGCTCGTGCTCTCGCGTATCACCCGCGCCGAAATGCGCTTCGAGGACGTGAATTTGTCCGCGCTGGCCACGGACATTCTGGCCCTGCTGCACGAGCGCGAGCCCGAGCGCCAGGTGCGCACGCACGTGCAAGCCGGCCTCCGCGCCCGTGGCGACGTGGGTCTCTTGCGCATTCTTCTGGAGAATCTCCTCGACAACGCGTGGAAGTACACCAACAAGATCGAGCAGGCGGACATCGAGGTCGGCGCGCGCTGGGAGGACAACCACCAGGTTTTCTTCGTGCGTGATAACGGCGCCGGTTTCGACATGGCCTTCGCGGGCAAGCTGTTCGCGCCCTTTCAGCGGCTGCACTCGGCGCAAGACTATGCCGGCACCGGCATCGGACTCGCCACCGCTTCGCGCATTGTCGCTCGTCACGGCGGCAGCGTGTCGGCCACCGCGCAGGTTAATCAAGGCGCGATTTTCGAATTCGTTTTGCCGTCACATCGTTGACCTTCCGTCACCTATTTGACGTTCTCTCACCGTCGGAAAAGCGACACTTCGGTCTTCCGTCAGAAATGTGATTTTTTCTTCCCGATTCTCTCAAGAAGGGATCTTGGCCGCCGATGCATGTACTCGACAAATGGCGGCCTCAGACCTTACCCAGAACAACGGCACGACGATGTGCCTGTCCTCGAAAGGTGGTAAGTCGACCCCGCCCGCGGACACGCTCTTGGGTCAGACTCTTGGCTCGTTCCGCGTGATCTCGCTCCTGGGCGAAGGCGGCATGGGTCGTGTGTATCTCGCTGAACACGTGCTCATCGGCCGTCGCGCCGCCATCAAAGTGTTGGCCGCCGAGATCGCGGACAACGAAGACTTCGTCTCGCGCTTCTTCACCGAGGCGCGCGCGGTGAACGACATTCGCCATCCCAACATCGTCGAGGTCACCGATTTCGGAACCTTCGGCAAGCTGCCCTACATCATCATGGAGCTGCTCGACGGGGAAACCCTGGAAGCACGCCTCGCGCGCGTCCGCCTGCTCGACGCCGCCTCCGCGGCGCGCGTGGTGGCCCAGGTCGCGGCCGCGGTGGGCGCCGGTCACGAACATGGCATGGTCCACCGTGACCTCAAACCAGCGAACATTTTTCTGCGCAACCACCCCGATTATCCCGACTTCGTCAAGGTTCTGGATTTCGGCATCGCCAAACTCGTGGCGCAAGATCGCAATGTCGCCCACCACACCGAGATGGGCGCGCTCATCGGCACCCCGGCCTATATGTCGCCCGAGCAGTGCCTGGGCGACACCCACCTCGATCATCGCAGCGACATCTACTCGCTCGGCGTCGTGCTCTACCAGATGGTCGCGGGACGCTTGCCCTTCACCGCGGAAACCGCGGGCCGGCTCATCATGAGTCACGTGCAGGAGACACCACCGCCTCCCCAAAGCATCAATCCGGCCGTCTCGGCCGCCATGAGCGCGATCGTTCTGCGCGCGATGGCCAAGAAGCCGGACCAGCGTTTCGCTTCGATGCGCGAGTTCCGCGACGCCATCTTGGTTTCCACGCCGGGCGTAGTCGCCGGCTCGGCCACCTACGAGGGCTTCTCCCAGGGGCTGACGCCACCCCCGGTGGTCCCGGCGATGCCACCCGTCTCGTCGACCATGCTTTCAACCGCGCCGACCACCTACAGCCCGACGCCCACGCCGAACGTCAGGCCTTCGGTAGCTCCCGCGCAGATCTCCGCGGTCCGATCGCAGCCGCAAGTCGCCGCCCCCCGCGCAGTCGCGGCGCCCGCCACGCCCGCGCAAAGCATTTTCGCCCTTGCGCCTTCGCCGCTCGGCACGGACAGGCACACCCTCGTCGAAGGCCTGGTGGAGGCGGTGAAGTCGCGCACCGAGCCCGACGGCGAGATCGACCTACCACTTCTGCCCCGGTCGATTCTGCGCTGCCTCGACTTGCTCGGCTCCCCGGACTTCTCGTTTGGCGCGATGGCGGCCCTGGTGACGACCGACGCGCGCCTGACCAGTCAGCTGGTTCAGGTCGCCAACACCAGTGGGCCGACGCGCACGCTCGCCCGATCCACCGAGCAGGCGATTTCTCGTCTGGGCGGCGAGGGCGTGCGCACGGGCCTACTCGAGATCGCCCTGCGTCCGCTGCTCGAAACCGCGAGCCTGCGCTTGCAGGCCGTGTGCAAACAGCCCTGGCAGCATGCCCTGGCCGTGGCCACCCTATCCCAGCGCCTCATGCAAGCCCACGGCGGTGGTGAGCGCCTCGTTCTCGAAGCCTATCGCAGCGGACTTTTCCATGACGCCGGCAAACCCGTGGCCGCGACCCTGCTCTTCGACATCGAGAAGATCATGACCAACGCCAAGGGCCGCAAGATCATTAGCGACGACATGCTGGTCACCTGCCTAGAGCGCTGCCAGGCCCGCGTCGGCGCCAGGCTCGCGCGCGCCTGGGGCCTGTCGCCCGAGGCAGCGACCGCCATCGAAGAGGCGGCCCAGCCCATTTCTGCGAAATTCAGTCTGAGCGCCATCCTCCGTCTGGCCAATGCGCTCTCGTACAAGGCCGGTTTTCACACCCGCCGCGAGGAACTGGATCGGTCGCGCCTTCTCATCGACGAAGCCCGCCGCAGCGCTGGTTTCGACGAGGAAACCTGTCACCGCATGCTTGAGGGAATCAAAGATGTCGTCTCTCGCAGACTCTAGTCATCGCCAAGATACGTCCGACCAGCCCTGGGCCGACGGCAAGATTCGCCTGCCGACCTTGGCAGCCCCCAGTCGGCTCTTCCGGCTGCTGCTTTGGTTCGTGCGCACACTCGGCCCAGAGGCGTACACGGTCATGCCGATGCGCGTGTACTACAAGTTCGACTCCGGTTGCTGGCGCACCCGGAACACCCTCCAACTGCACAAGGTGTATCGATGCAGATAACCGCCCTCAAGCCGCCGTCCGCCATGCTAGCCAAACCGATCCCCAATGAAGACGGAATCGTTTGCGCCGCCGATTCTCCCGTCGTCGACGTGATTCGTGCCTGCACTCGTATCGCCAACAGCGATGCGACGGTGCTCCTCACCGGCGAAACTGGCACCGGCAAAGAGGTCTTCGCGCGCATGGTGCACACCCACAGCGTCCGTTCGAAGCGCCCCTTTGTTCCCGTCAATTGCGCCGCCATCCCCGATGCCCTGCTCGAAAGCGAACTGTTCGGCTACGTGCGCGGTGCCTTCACGGGCGCCGTGGCTTCACGCCGCGGTCGCGTGGCCATGGCCGAAGGTGGCACCCTGTTTCTCGACGAGGTCGGCGACTTGCCCTTGCCATTACAGGTCAAACTCCTACGCCTTCTGCAGAACCACTCGTACGAGCCTGTGGGCAGCTCGGAATCCGTGTCCGGCGACTTTCGCCTCGTAGCTGCGACCAACCGCGACCTGAGCGAGGACGTGCGCGCTGGCCGATTCCGCCGCGATCTCTACTACCGATTGCACGTGTGTCCCGTCGTGTTGCCTCCCTTGCGCGAACGCCGCGGCGACATCGTGCCGTTGTTCTTTCATTTCTGGCAAAAGCACGGCGAGACACGCGCCGTGGCCCCGGCCGTCCTGCGCCAACTAGAAAACCATGCCTGGCCAGGCAATGTGCGCGAACTGGAAAACCTGGCCGAGCGGCTTTCCGTCTGCGCCGAGAGTCCCACCATCATTCTTTCCGACCTGCCACCCTCGTTCATCGATGTCGAGACCCGGCACCAAGATTTCCGATCGGGCACGATGACCAGCGCCGAAATCATCGAAAGTGCTGGCGCTCTTATCGATATCGCCGAGTCGGGAACCCGCGTCGAGACCGGCGAGATCGCCCTTGATCCGATCTTGCCGCTGCCCGGCGACGATTCCGACGCTATCTCAGGGGTGCCGGTGCCAAGTGCGGACGAGATCACATCGCCAGTGTCGATGGCACCCTTGCCAGCGCCCCTGCCAGCGCTGCATCTGCCGGTGGATCTGCCGCGCCTCTTGCGCGAAACCGAAGAAGCTTACATTCGTCTGGCCCTCGACCAAACCGGCGGCAACAAGAAAGAAGCCGCCCGCTTGCTCGGCATGGGCCGCACCACCTTGGTGGAAAAGTTGCGCCGCAAAGCCGCGGTGGCCCTCGAAAGGGCCGAGAGCACAGAGGGACCGGAGAGTACAGAGTCTGGCGAGTGACAGCCCGTTTCGGGCCTAGGTAGAGCTTGTCGGGAAACTGTGGCAGCCCGAAGGGCCGACACGCGGCTGGCGACTCGCGGGCCGCGTGAGCGAGGGCGGTAGCGAGTTCGTGTGGGGCACGCGGGTGGCGGAAAACGCAAGATGTTTCGCGTCCCGCGCATCGCTCACGCTCAGGCCAACCGCCACGCAGACCGCCCCCCGCTGGTCGCTACCGCTCACGCCACCGCTCACGCGTCCCGCGCGCCGCAGGCCCTTCTTCCGGGCTTTCTGCAATTTCTCTTCCGCCGGCCGCGCCAGGGGGGTGACACGACAGTTTGACGACGGGGCCGGCGCGACAAGGGCCTGACACGAGAACGGCAGCGCTGACGTCCGTCGGAACATCCCACTGGGTCTGGAGCGCCGCCAAGACTGGGGATTTTCTGCCGGGCAACAATGGGCAGACGCCAGATGTGCCGACCGGCACGCTGGCTGCATAGGGTGACAGCAATATGTTCCACATCGCCGCCATCCTCCTCGCACTCGGCACCCCGCCTGAAAATGCCGAGCCCGAACGTGTGACGACGGTGGCCGTCGTCGAACGCATGCCACTGGCCGCCCCCATCGCACGCATCGCTGTCTCGGTGGATTCGCTGGCCATGCGCATCGAACTGACCACCACCGCCGACACGCGTGCCATCTACCAACGTTTCGTGGCCAGCGATCCACAACTTTGCCCCTTCATCTCCCGGACGGGAGGCACCGTCGTCCTGCAATGCCGAACCCCACGCATCGAAGCCAGGCTGGACCCGAACGCAGGCAAACCCGTTCTCGAGATCCGAGAGGTCCGCGGCCTGCCACTTGCCGAGGACGGCGACCAGATCTGGTTCTTCTACCATCCCATCGCGCTTCGCTATGGCAGCGGCTGTCCAGGCGATACCGCCCCGGCACGCGGCGAATGTCATTTCAAGGCCGGCCGCTTTACGGAAGCCGCGCTGGAATTCCGCAAGGCCCTGCAGGGTGAGAATCGCCGACTGGCCGCGCTTCGGCTTGGCGATATCTCGCTGCGCACGGGCGATCCGGCAACCGCCGCGGGTTGGTACCGCATGGCTGGCCGCTACGGCAACTACGGGCGCATGGCTGTAGCGCGGCTGTGCGAACTGGGCGGATCCTGTCTCGGCGAACTGCGTAAGCGCGTGTTCGACGCCTCCTTGCTGCCCGAGCCCTTGCACGGCGAGATGCTCCTGCGCGCCGCCCGCGCCCACGCCTACCTCGGCGCGGTCAAGGATTCGATGGTCAGCCTTCTTGAAGCCATCCGGACCAATACCCACATCTGCGACGAAGACACCCGCGTATTGTGCCGACGTTTGGTCCTGTTCGCCTTGAAATTCCCCGACGAGGAAGGCGGACTTGAGTCCTTGGAAGCCTACCTGGACCTTCCCTTGCGCACGGAAGGTTTCCTGGCTATCGAACTGGTCCGTGCGGCGGCGGAAAAGGCCCTCGACATCGGTGCGCCTCTCTTCGCCGGCCACCTGCTCGCGGCCAGCGTGCCCTGGGTGGAAGGCGCGGACGTGGACGCCATCAGCGATCACCTGCTGCGCTCGGCGGAAATGTACCTCGTCGCCAAAGACCTGGCGCGCGCCCGCACGCTGGCCGAATACGCGGAAGGGCGTCTCGGGCAAAAGCGCATGGTCGGTGCGCGTTGGGCAACCGTGCTCGCAGCCGTCGAAGGCGTCGATAACCACGGCAAATTCGCAGACGGCGAGGACGCGATCAGCGAGGCAGCCAGCGACATCGCCGCAGCCTACACCACGGTTTCGCGCTCGCTTCGTTTCCGGCAATCGCAATCACCAAACAACGGTTCGGAGTCGCCATGACAAGCGCTGTCTCGTTCCCCATTCCTCGCCGCCCCGACGTCCTGCCGCCCATCGGTGGCACGCAGATCATGCAAGATGTGATTTCCGCCGTCGAGGATGTCGCGCGCGCCAGCACGACCGTCCTCCTGCTCGGCGAGAGCGGCACAGGCAAAGAGGTCTTTGCTCGCTACATTCACGGCATCTCACCGCGCAGCACCGGCCCCTGGATCGCCGTCAATTGCGCCGCCCTGCCCGGCGAACTTCTGGAAAGCGAACTCTTTGGTCACGAGAAGGGTTCGTTCACCGGCGCTGCCGATCGCCGCATCGGGCGCATCGAACAGGCCGACCACGGCACGCTTCTGCTCGACGAGATTTCGGAAATGCCGATCGCGTTGCAGGTGAAGCTTCTGCGCGTGCTGCAAGAGCGCGAGGTGGATCGCGTGGGTGGCGCGCGACCGGTGCCCGTCGACGTGCGCATCATCGCCACCTCGAACCGCGACTTGGCCGCCATGGTGGCGCACGGCGAATTCCGCGCCGATCTGTATTACCGCCTCTCGGTCTTCCCAATCTTCTTGCCGCCGCTACGCGAGCGCCGCGAAGACATTCCAGCCTTGGCCGCCCGCTTGACCGAGGAGATCGCCCTGCGCCTCGGCCGCGCTGCCCCGGCGCTATCTTCCGAGGCCTTGGCCGAGCTCGTGGCCTACGAATTTCCCGGCAATGTGCGCGAACTGGCCAATGTTCTCGAACGCGTGCTCGTACGCTGCCACGGCACCGCGGTCCCGGCCCATCACGTTTCCGTTGCCTTGGCCGCGGTTGGTATCTCTTCCATCCGCCCCTTGCCAAGCGAGGCGCCAGGCCGTCGCCCGTCGCGACAGGTCGCCTCGACCAGCACGGAATACCAAAGCGGCCCCCCCAGCGAAACTCGCTACGCCGACAGCATGCCGGACGGTTGGCCACTGGCCCTGGCCGAACTCGAGCGCATGGCCATTCTCGAGGCGCTTCGCCGGGTGCACGGCAACCGCACACACGCCGCTCGCCTTCTTGGCATCAGCCTGCGCACCCTGCGCAACAAGTTGCGGGTTCTCCGCCACTCCGGCGATCTCACCCCTGATGGGCAACTCCTGCCGGCTGCACCTCGCGGCGGCATGCCGGGCGCCGCGCACGTGGCACAACAATCGCATGAAGAGTCGGCAGCATGAGAGTCTTTGACAATACTCTGTCGCGCCTCGAGCGAGCCCTCGATGTCCGGCTGGTACGCGAAAACGTGCTGGCGGCCAACGTGGCCAACGTCGACACACCGGGGTTCAAGCCCAAGGATGTGGATTTCACGGCGACCATGGCGGCCATCGAAGGCGCGGCCCACGGCGAGAGCGGCGTCTCACTGCCCACGCCGCCCACGCTGGGTGGCACCACGGCGGACGCGAGTGGTCTCGCCGCGCGCGATTTGCCCATCGTCGATGTGCCCGCGGGTGGCGCCTCGTTCGACGGCAACACGGTCGATCTGGATCGAACCATGGTGGCCATGGCGGAAAACGCCCTTCAGTACGGCGCCAGCGCGAAGGCCGCTGGGAAGAAGCTGGCCATCTTGCGCTACGTAGTTTCCGACGGAAATGGATGACGGGAGAAGAATCATCATGGACTTCTTGACAGCCTTGCATGTGAGCGGTTCTGGACTTTCGGCCGAGCGTACCCGCGTGAATCTCGCCTCCTCCAATCTGGCCAATGCCGAAACCACGCGCGGCCCGGGCGGCAAGCCCTACCAGCGCTTGGATCCAGTTTTCCAGTCGATTCACATCGGTGCCCAGGACGAGGTAGCCACTGTAGGCCAGTCGCCCCTCGGCGTGCAGGTGTCGCAGATCGTCTCTGACCCCTCGCCGGGCAAGCAGGTCTACAGCCCCGGCCACCCCGACGCCGACGCCAATGGGTTCGTGACCTTTCCCAACGTCAACCCCATCAGTGAAATCGTGAATCTGCTTTCCGCCTCGCGCGCCTTCGAAGCCAACGCGACGGCGGTGGAAACTCTCAAAACCATGGCCGCCCGCGGCCTCGACATCACGAAGTAACTCGCCATGAACCTGCGCATCGAAAGTGGTCAGGGTCTTTCCGAAGTCGGCGCCACGGACCGAATGGATCGCGCTATCGTCAATCCTGGCGGCGCGGACAAAGCAGCGCAATTCGGCAGCGAACTCGGCAAAGCCATCGGCGAAATCGACAAGCTCCAGAACGTCGCCGACACCCAGGCCGACGCCGTGGCCCGCGGCGCGGGCAACATCCACGAGATGGCCCTGGCGCTGGAAAAGGCCGACGTGGCCATGCGCCTGGCCATGCGCGTGCGCAACAAGCTGGTCGACACCTACAACGAAATCATGCGGATGGGGATCTAGTCCATGGAACCAGTCCTCAAGACAATCAAGGAAGCCAGCAAGCGCTACGCCGAACTCAACGCGGCCACGCGCATGCTGCTCGCCGGGGTGCTATCGCTGGCCACGGTCATCGCGGTGGTCGCCATCGTCTTCAGCACGGGTTCGACCTACCAGTACGCCTTCACCAATCTCGGGCCCGAAGACAGCACCGACGCCGCAGCAGCCCTCAAGGCGGCGGGGATTTCCTTCCGCACCGAGGCTGGCGGCAGCGCGCTGTCCGTGCCGGCTTCCCAGGTCCACGAAGCGCGCCTCATGCTCGCGGCGCAGGGCCTGCCTCGCGGCGGCGGGGTCGGTTTCGAATTGTTCGACCGTGGCGACTTCGGCGCATCCGAATTCACACAACGAGTGAATCTGCGCCGGGCCACCGAGGGTGAACTGGCGCGCACGATTTCGCGTTTGCAGTCGGTGCGCTCGGCGCGCGTGCACGTAACCTTGTCCGAGAAGGGCCTCTACCGCGACGACGACCGGCACTCCTCGGCGGCCGTGGTGCTCAATTTGCAACCCGGTCGAACCATGCAGGAGCGCGAACTGGCGGGCGTTCGCCATCTGGTGGCGTCCGCGGTGGCGGGTCTCAATCCCGACAGCGTGACCGTCGTCGATCAGCGCGGCACCGTGCTGTCCGGGGATCTCTCGGCCTCGGCCAAGCAAAACAAAGAACAGCGCGATATCGAGACCGGACTCGAACAACGAATCACCGATCTTCTTGAACCCGCCGTCGGCCGCGGCGCCATCGTGGCCAAGGTCACCGCCACCCTCGACACCACCGAGATCGAGACCACCCAAGACAGCTACGACCCCGACACGGCCACCGTGCGCAGCGAACACAAGACCACCGAGACGGTCAACAGCGACGGCACCACCGGTACGGGCGTCGCGGGCGCGGCAGCCAATCAACCCATCGCGGCCGTGCCAGGAGGCGGCTCGGGCGCCTCGCGCAGCCAAACCGCGCGCGACGACGAAGTCCGCAACTACGAAATCGCCAAGAAGGTGACCCACACCATCACACGCAGTCCGCGTGTGGTCCGTCTGTCGGCCGCGGTCCTGGTCGATGGCTTGAATGGCAAACCACGGCCCGAGGCAGATGTGCGCCGGCTCGCCGACCTGGCCAAGCACGCCATTGGCTTCGACGACAAACGCGGCGACGTGCTGGAGATCTCCAGCGCACCCTTCACCAAGCTCGACGAGAGCGCCGTGACCATCCCCATCTGGGATCGCGCCGACATCTGGCGCCTCGGCCGCATCATTCTGTGGGGCATCCTCGCCACCCTTGGCATGCTTGTTGTGTTCCGCATCTACCGCCGTGCCACCTCCGCGCTCGCCTTCATCAAGCCCGGGGCGCGCGTGGGCGACGTGCAGATGCTGCTCGGCCGCGGCGATGCCGCCGCCCTGCCCGCCATGGGCCGCGCCGACGCCTTGGTTCTGCGCGAGCAGGCGCGCGAACTGTCCAAGACCGATCCGCAGCGTGCCGCCAACCTGCTTCGTGCCTGGGTTGACTCCGACGGGAACCAACGATCCGGCGCCGCCACCGAAGGTGCAGCAAGGAGATGACCCATGCCCGATAACGCCCTCGTCGAATTCGCCGCCGGTGCTGGAGCCCAGCGGGCCGCCGCGGTACTACTCGGGCTCGGGCCGGAAGTGGCGGCACAGATCTTCAAGACCCTCGACGAGCGTGTGGTCGAACGCATCGCCGCCGGCGCGCGCGACCTACGCCGCGATCCTTCCATCGTCCCCTCCGCCTTGGATGCCTTCGTCAACGCCATGTCTGGCCTCACCGCCGACGCTTACGGCGCGGACGGTCTCCTGCGCGAAGCCACCACGCGCGCCATGGGCCTGGATGTTGCCAAACGCATTTTTGATGCCCAACCCGAATCCGAGGAACCCGTGAGCGAAAACTTCACTGCTCTGGCCGAAGCCGATCCGGAATCCCTGGCCATGCTGCTTTCGCGCGAGCTGCCGCAGACGGCGGCCGTCGTGCTCGGCATCTTGGAGCGCCCGCGCGCCCTGGCCGTTCTCAAGCACATCCCAGTCGAACAGCGTCCTCAGATCGTGCGCCGACTTGCCACCCTCGAATCGGTCGCGCCCGAAGTACTGCGCGAGGTTGGGCAGGGACTTGCCGAAGAACTCACCGCCTCGGTGCCGGCCAACACCCGGCGCGTCGACGGCCGCACCGCCGCGGTCGAGCTCTTGCGTGCGGTTCCCGCCGCCCAGCAATCCGAAGTCGTGGGCGAGATCGAGAAGGACGACCCCGAACTGGCCGCCAACCTGCGCGGAAAGCTTTTCACCTTCGGCGACCTCATGAACCTCACGGATCGCGACATGCAGACGCTCATCCGCGAGATCGATATGAGCCAGCTGTCCACCGCGCTCAAAGGCGCACCCGACGCCATCAAGGGCCGCTTCACCAAGAACATGTCCTCGCGCGCTGGCCAAATGCTGGAGGACGAAATCGAGGCCATGGGGCCGGTCAAGTTGGCGGCCGTCGAGGGCGCGCAGGCCGAGCTGGTCAAGGTGGCCTTCAGCCTCGCCGAACAAGGCCGCATCACGATCGTCAACCCGACCGACAAGATGGTGTAATCGATGGCAACCCAGCAGGCACTTCGTCGTCCGAGTTTCCTTGGCCGAGCCGGCGACCGGCCGCGGATCGAGAACGCCGCCTTCAAACCGGGCAACGAAGGCCGTTTTCGTCCGACCGTGATTGCCAGCACCATGCCCGATTCGGACGAGGACGACAACCGTGCCACGGCGGCCGCGGTAGCGGAAGCGCAGAAGCTGGCCGCGCAATTCACGGAACGCACGTCGTCCGCCATCGAGGTTCTGCGCGCCACCGCCGAGCGCTTGGCCGCCGAGGCGCGCACCGACGCTCTCGAAATCGGATTTCTGGTCGCCCGGCGCATCCTGGAGATGGAACTCACCGCCAGCGCCGAGCCGCTCGTCAACCTGGTCCGTTCTGCCGTGCGCCGGCTGGGCGAGTCGCGCCGAATTGTCATTCACCTGTCGCCCGCCGACGCGCAGGCCATGAACGCCATCATCGAAAGCCGCGGCACCCAGGCAGTGGCCCAAGCCGCGATCTCGAAAGTGGAAATCGTCGCCGACCCGTCGCTCGGGCGCGGCGACTGTCTGGTCGAAGGCGACCTGGTCACGGTGGATGGGCGCATCAACGCCCGCATCGAAGAGTTGCGCCGCGTGCTCGATGCCGGCGCGGGGGAGAACGCCGAATGAGCCTCATCAATCTTGCAGCCGTTCGACAATCGCTGTCCGAGGCACAATCATGCGTGCTGGCGGGCAAGGTCACGCGCGCGTCGGGCATCGTCGTCGAAGCGGTTTTGCCCCAGGTCGCGGTGGGAACGTCCTGTGAAATTCGCATCGCCGGCGGTCACACCATCACCGCCGAGGTGGTTGGGTTTTCCGGCTCGAACGCCATCCTCATGCCGTTCGGGGACGTGAAGGGCATCGGCGAGGGCTGTCCCGTGATCCCGCGCGCCAGCGCGGGCGAAATCATGGTTGGCGAGCGCCTTCTCGGACGCGTGGTGAACGCCGCCATGGAACCACTCGACGATCGCGGGGGCCTCATTCTCGATGCGCGCGTTCCCATCCACACCGCCGCACCTCGCGCCATGAGCCGCCGCCGCATTACCCGCCCGCTCGTCCTCGGCGTCCGGTCGATCGATTCTTGCCTCACGTGCGGTGAGGGACAGCGCCTCGGTATCATGGCTGGCCCCGGTATCGGCAAGAGCGTGCTGCTCGGCATGCTCGCACGCAGCGCGGACGCCGATGTCATCGTGGTCGGCCTGGTGGGTGAGCGTGGCCGCGAGGTGCGCGAGTTCGTCGAGCGCGATCTGGGCAAGGGCCTTTCGCGCTCCGTGGTCGTGGTCGCCACCGGCGACGAATCGCCCCTGGTGCGTGTGCGCGCCGGCATGGCCGCCACCGCCGTAGCCGAATTCTTCCGTGACCAGGGCAAACGCGTGCTCTTGCTCATCGATTCGCTCTCGCGCGTGGCCATGGCCCAGCGAGAAATCGGCTTGGCCGCCGGAGAACCGCCCACGTCACGCGGCTATCCCCCGTCGGTGTTCGCCATGTTGCCCCGCCTGGTCGAGCGCGCAGGCAATGGTGAAGGCCAAGGCAGCATCACCGCCATGTACACCGTTCTCGCCGAGGGTGACGACCTGACCGATCCCGTGGTCGACGCCTCGCGCGCCTGCCTCGACGGTCACATCGTCTTGAGCCGCAGCCTGGCCATGGCTGGCCACTTCCCCGCTGTCGACGTGCTCGCCAGCGTCAGCCGCGTGATGACCGACGTCGTGACGCCCGATCACCGCACCCTGGCCCGCCGGGTGCGCGAGGTGTTGTCCGCGTACAAAGACGCCGCCGACCTGGTCGAAGTGGGCGCCTACGTCAGCGGCACCAATCCACGCGTCGACGCCGCTCTTCGCTGCATCAGCGAGGTCAACGCGTTTTTGTGCCAAGAGCCGAATGAACGCTTCGCGCTCGCCGAAACCTTGACCCGTCTGCGCAAGGCCCTCGATGGCAAGCCGCTTGCAGCAGTACCGAAGCAGGAGGAACGTCGTGTCTAGTCTCGCTACCTCGCTTTGGTTGATTTTCGCCGCGGCAACACAGCCCGATCCGCTGTCGCCGCCGCCCCATGGCCGCGAGGCCGAGGCTCCCGCGCTGCCGGCCAAGCCGACCGTGGCCTCGACCAAGGTACCACCGTCGGTGGCCAAGCCAAACGATCCGACGTTGCCGACGTCGCCCGCCTCGCCCAAGTCGCCCAAAGCAGCGAGCGCTCCCGTTCCAGCCAACCCCACTGCAACGACATCCCAACCCGGCAAGACGGCAAAAATTCCACCGAGGATCGAAACTCCGCCCGCCAATGTCGAGGAGCCGGAGGAGGAAATAGTTGCCGACCCATCCGGAAAGCTCAAGGCACGCAAGAAGGGGTCGCGCAAGGTCGCGACGACTGTCGATCGCGCCGAAGTCCCCGAGCACAAGAGCCCCTGGTCCGCCGATCGCTACGCGGCGGTGGTGCCGCCTGGACTCACGCTGGCGGCCCTGCGCAGTCAACTTGCCAAGGGGGGCGCGCCCGTCGCGGAGCCCGGCGCACCCGCGGCCGAGCATTCCCGCCCGATGCAAACGGTGTCCGATATCGAGAAGGCACGCGAGGCTTTGCGCCAGGAAACCATGCGCCTCGAGGCGCTCTTGAAGGCAGCCGGAAATTGCGGCGGTGGTGGCGGCGGCATGACCACGGGAGAGCCGCTCTTGCCCACGGCCCCTGTTTCCGCGTCGGCGCTGCGTGAGGCCGCGAGCGAACAGATCGATTCCGTGTCCAAGGCTGTGAAGGGCATGAAGCCCGAGCAAGCCGCCGCCGTGGTCGCGCGGCTGGACCGTGGGCTGGCCGCCGAAATCCTGCGCCGGATGAAGTCCACCGATGCTGGCGCAATCTTGGGTCTACTGAAACCTGACTTGGCGGCCGAATTGGCGACCGAAATCGCCACGCGCAAGCCGACGTATCCGAAAGACAAGAAGGGGAGCGCGAAGTGAGCACGCGCGCGACAGAAGCCCACTTCCCTACTTCCCAGGCCGAAGTCGCGCGTGGCGATCAAGTACCTTCAAAGCGAACCCCGCGAGATGGGCTCGGCAAGACCGCCTCGGCAGGATTTGCCCAGATCCTCGGCGATCAGGTCGCCAGGTCGACGGTGAGAGTGAAGACCGCCGAGAAGACAGGCGAGCAACCCGTGCCACACACGGCGGGGCCGCACACCATGCCCCAAGATCGAAGCGAGCAAGCCTCGCCGGCCACGTCACGTGCGCACGCGCAAGAATCCCAGCATGTCGCAGACGGTGAACATCGGGCGAGCGGCACTACGCCGCTGATTTCAACAGAGAAGTCCGGGCACGAGGTCGATACTGGGCAGCCCGTTCGCTTGGCAGCGCCACGGCAGGGCAACCTATCGACCGTCGCACCGTCCAAGTTCTCAACCGAGGCAGCGCAGTCCGTGCACAAGACCTCCGAGACGCCGTCTGCACGGATTGGCGACATCGTCCGCAAGCCAACGCGCGCGACGAACGACCAGATCGGCCACATCGCAGCCCCGCCGACCAAGGCCCGGGAAATCTCCACATCCGCTCCAGTGCCTGCCGGTCACGTCGACCCAGCATCATCACCGCCGGATCGCATGCCCGAGGTATCCCGATCTGGCCACGTGTTCACCAGCGAAGATCGAATCTTGCCCAGCCAGACCGGCGTGGCCGGGGTCGCGGTCAGCCACGCGCGCGCCCCATCGACGGTTCTGAATACCAGCGAGAACACGCCACGCGTGTCCATCAAGGCAGGCGAAACCGCAATACCGGTGCCATCCCAGGCTGGCAAGACTGCCGTTCAACTTCAAGCTCAAATCAGCAGCACCGCTACGCACGGACGGTCCACAGCCAGCGAAAACACGCCACGGTTGTCGACCAAAACCAGCGAAACCACGGCGCCACTGCCACCCAAGGCGGGCGAAACCGTCGTGCACGCGCCAGCCCCGACGAGCGACACCGCTTCGCAGGTGATGCCCGCGGTACCCACGCCTCGCCTTTCAACCAAGGCCAGCGACGCAGCGGCGCCAGTCCCCTTCAAGACAGACGAATCCGCCTCACCCTCGCCTTCCCCACCAACGATTCCACCGAGAGATGTCCCTAAGCACTCCGTCACGCCGCCCGCTGCGCGCCAGAGTTTCGCAGTTTCCGCCAAGGCGGAGCACGTCCCGCACACGCCGGATTTCGAATTTGTCCCCAACCCGCGGGAACCTCACGCGGGGAAAACATCCTCCCCCGGCACGCCTGCTTTCCGCCCAGGGCTGGTGGCCCACCCAACAACGCAACCACCTTCCTCGCGGCCATCCGAGGTCAGCCAACAAGGTTCTCTGGCGGCTGGGGAACCTCCAGCCCAGGAGCTTCCTCGCGCCGTGCCAGCCCCGGCCCCACGCGTGACCGCACCGGACATCCACCCAAGTGCTCCTGTCGCGCTGGCGCCCGAACTGTCAGTGCGCGCAGAGGACTCCTCGGTCCACAGCCCAGCGCACGTCGACCATCACGTTGTCGCGAGTGCTTCGCCTGCGCACGAACAGAAAGCGCAAACACGCCCGGTCCACGCACAGGCGCTCCCCATCGCGCAACCAGCATCTCTTCCGATTTCGCCGCCAAGTCCACCGACAGTGCCGCAAGACGCTGCTGCCGCGCAAGTGCCCTCCATTCCCCAACCCGTGGGCCCACCCGAAGCGTCCCGCCCAGTCGCGACAGCCAAAGCCAGCACAAAGCCGGTCATTGCAATGCCGACAGCAGAGCAGCCGAACGCTCCCGAAGAAACCAAGCCGGCCGAATCGCCTTCTGACGCCGCGACGCCCGAACCGAAAACGAATCCCCTCGTGGCCTTCTCCGAGGGCGCCGCGTCCGCCACGACGGACAAGACCGCCACCGCCAGCCCCAAGCACGCGCCTGCTTCGCCCACACCAAAGGCTGGTCACGTCGAGAACGAGAGCTCGGCCCAAGTCGAACCAGTGGCTAGCAAGCGGCGCGCGCATGTCGAGGACGAGAAGGCACCAGAGGAAACAACCACGGCGCCAGCGAAACCCTCGCCGGCAAATCCCCTGCCCTCGCTCTCGTCACCTGGCGCCAGCATCGAGTTCAAAGTACCCAAGCCGCAAGCGCCGCCATCGGCTGAACAAAAAGCCGCCACTGAGAATTCCTCGCAACCCAACCGCGTTCCATCGGCAGCGGCCCAGCCGCACGCGATGAAGGATGATGTGCAACCGTCCATCCTGGCTCCCGCCGAGCGCCCCACCGTGTTCGCGCCCCCAAGCACCTTCATGGCCGCCCATAGCGGAGCAACCGTCGGCGAGATCCCCGCACCAGCGTCCGTCGCCGCCGAGAGATCCGCACTTGTCGACCGAGCCATTGAAGATCCGGGGCTTTCCGTGACCGTGATGCCCCACTCCGCCCATCTTGCCATTGCCGGAGACACGGGCGACCTGGCCCTCCACGTGCGTGTGCGCGACGGCAACGCCGACGTGAACGTCAGTGGAACGATGGCTCCACTTTTCGATTCCAAGGCCCACGAGGTACGGACCGTTCTCGCTGGCGAGGGTCTTCATCTTGGCAGCTTCGCCACCGATCAGCGAGGCAGTTCGCAAGGCCAGCAGGGGCAACCCGAAGGCGCCCCTAGGCCAAGCGACCCGCACCCACTGCCGCCACCGCGGCGAGCAAACATATCTGCCCCCGAAATCCAAATCACGAATGACCGACGCATCCACGTCACCGCCTGAGGAGATGGCCATGGCCGTACAATCAACAATTTCGCAAATCCAAAGCGCAGCGGCAACCGCCCAGCAACAGGCATCCAGCAAGGACAATTCCACCACTCTCGGCAAGGATGATTTCCTGAAGCTGCTTACCACGCAACTGCAGCAACAGGATCCAACCCAACCCATGGACAATACCGCGTTCGTAGCCCAGCTTGCCCAGTTTTCCTCGTTGGAACAGATGAGCAATGTCAACGACACCTTGACCAAGATGCTCACTGCCCAAGGAACGGCACTCCAAACGACAGCGGCGGACATGGTCGGCAAGAACGCGATCTTCACCACCGACCAGGTCAACCTGGTCATGGGAAACACGGCCACCATTGCAGCCAATCTTTCGCAAGCCGCTGCCAACGTAAACCTTGTTATCCAGGATAGCAGTGGCAACGCCGTGCGCACTGCCGCCCTGGGCGCCTGCCCGTCTGGGATGAACAAGTTCACCTGGGATGGACTTGACGACAATGGAAGCCAATTGCCAACCGGCACCTACACAACGCAAATCCTCGCCACCGACATTAATGGGAAGTCTGTTTCGCTTACTCAGAGTAGCAGCGCCCCAATTACCGGCGTCACTTTCAGCAATGGCACCCCAAGTTTCATAGCTGGAGGGACGACCCTGCAGCTTTCGGACATTTCAGAATTGGACGAATAGCAACAAAAGGAAAGGACACAAACATGAGTCTAGTTGGAGCATTGTATGTAGGAGCGAGCGGTCTCGACGCCGCCAGCACGGAACTTTCCGTGGTCGGTGACAACATCGCGAACAGCGGCACGGTCGGATTCAAGGCTGCCCGCACCGTCTTTGCCGACGCCATGGCGCAGCAGCTTATCGGCGCTTCCGGCCAAGAGGGCCTCGGCGTAACGACCATGACCGTGCAGAAACTCTTCTCTCAAGGCGGGTTCACCACAACCGGCCTCGCCACGGACGTGGCCATCCAGGGCAATGGTATGTTCGTCCTCAAGGGAAATCATGGCGGCGAAGATGGCACGTTCTACACTCGCAATGGCCAGTTCACCATCGACAAGGACGGCTACCTGACCAATCTGGAAGGATTGCGCGTGCAGGGATTGCAGGCGGACGCATCTGGCACCGTGACGTCAGGCCTCCTTGGCGATCTCCAAGTCGGCAACGCCTCTGCTCCGGCCAAGGCCACCGACAGCATCACCATCCGCGGAAACCTCGATCAGACCGCGGTGGCACCGACTTGGGACGCTGCCAACCCGAAGACAACCTCGAACTTCACCACCAGCATGACCGTGTACGATTCGCTGGGCAAGGCCATCCAGCTCGACATCTATTTCTGCAAGAACGACGCAGGCACCACGCAGGCAGGAGACTCGGGCGACTGGACGTACCACGTCATGACCGACGGCAAGAACCTGTCCCTCAATGGGGCGGGCGGCCCCGCCGTTCCTGGCACCGCCACCGAGGTTGCCACCGGCGCCTTGCGATTCGACACTCAGGGCCGCCTCGTTTCGAATGCGCCGGTCGGCACTCTCACGTTCAACCCCAAGGATTCCGTCGACCCACAGGCCCTGGCGTTCAATTTCGGCTCGGGAACTGCCGCGGGCGGCAGTGGCCTCGATGGCCTTACCCAGTATGCGGCAACCTCCGCCGTCAGCTTCGTGACCCAGGCCGGGTCCAGTTCTGGTAGCTTGAGCAGTATTTCGGTTGGCCAGGATGGAACTATCACCGGCGGCTTTACCAACGGACAAACCCGAACCCTGGGACAACTCATCATTGCCAACTTCAAGGCGCCCGATCAGCTCGGTCGTGTCGGCTCCACGCTCTACAGCGAACAACCTGCATCGGGTCCACCCACCTTGGGCACTCCTGCCACCGCGGACCGCGGCAGCGTCACCGCCGGAACACTGGAACAGTCCAACGTCGACATCAGCTCCGAATTCATCCGCATGATCGCTGCTCAACGCAGTTTCGAAGCGAATTCGAAAACCCTCACCACTGCGGATCAGCTCCTTTCCGAGCTGATGCAGATCAAACGGTAGCCTTTTCGAGGTGAGCCGCAGCCCCCTTGCGCCTGGGCAATTTCGCCCTGGCTAAAGACGAGGCTGCGGCACGCCGAGATCAATTAGGAGAAAGCCATGATTCCACTGATTCGCCTGGACGGCTCGGAGGTTATCGTCAACGCCGAGTTGATCGCGACGGTGGAGAAGACCCCCGATACCATGCTGACGCTAACCACCGGCCATCACATTCTCGTCAAAGACAGTGTCCCGGATGTCGTGGCGCGCGTCATCGAATATCGCCACAAGATCCTCAGCGGGCCAATGGCAACCCCGGAGAAGGAATAGTCGATGGATATCGGCACCATCGGTGGTCTTCTCTTCGCCGTTGCCATGATCCTGGCCGGTCAGGCTCTCGAGGGCGGCCATGTCGGGTCGCTCATCCAAGCCACGGCAGCCATGATCGTCTTCGGCGGCACCATTGGGGCCGTTGCCGTTTCTTTTCCATTCAATGAATTCCTTCGCGGCATCAAGATGGGGGTCGGCACACTTACGCAGAAGAAGAGCGATCTCCTGCAAATCCTAGATCAGGCCGTCGACCTTGCCGGTGTGGCCCGCCGCGATGGTGTTCTCGCGCTCGAACAGCGAATGCCTGAACTCAAGGATCCCTTCCTCAAACGCGCAGTTGGCTTCATCGTCGATGGCGTCGATGCCACCGTGGCACGTGATGCCCTAGAAACCGAAATCATGCACAAATTCGAGGAGGGAACAGTGGGGGCAAAAGTGTTCGAAAGCATGGGTGGGTACGCCCCTACAGTCGGAATCCTGGGAGCCGTGCTCGGCCTCATCCACGTCATGGAGAACCTCAACGACCCATCCAAGCTAGGTGGTGGCATCGCAACCGCATTCGTGGCCACTGTGTACGGTGTTGGCAGCGCGAACCTAATCTTCCTCCCCTTCGCGAACAAGATCAAACGCAGGCTCGCCATGGAGAAGGAGCGACGGGTCCTCATCGCCGAGGCCGCCCTCTCAATCCAAGCTGGCCTCAATCCCCGAGTCCTGCGCGAAAAGCTGCTGGCCTATGCTGGCCTGCATGGCAGCCCTGAAGCGAAGAAGGAATGACCCGTGGCCAAGCACCAGGCCCACGAAGAGCACGAGAACCACGAGCGGTGGTTGGTGTCCTATGCCGACTTCATGACTTTGCTCTTCGCCTTCTTCGTGGTCATGTATTCCACCAGCCGCATCGACAACAAGCGCATGGTCGATGTGGTCAAGTCCATCAAGTTCGCGATGCACTTCAAGGGCCAGGGAGGCGTCGACAGCATGCCGATCTTCGATGGCCCCGCCAGCGAGGGAGGTTGCAAGGCCAACCTGTCGGACGCGGAACGGCCCTCGCAAAAGCAGATCGAATCCATCGAAGCCATGCGCCGCCGCATGGAAAAAAAGTTCAAGGGCATCTTGCTCGAGAAACCTGGCCTGACCACGGCGGTGACCGTGCACGTCGAAGGCAAGAACCTCATGATTCGGCTTTCCGTTGCACACTTCTTCGACCCCATGCAGGCTGCGATCCGCCCTGACGTCATCCCGGTCTTGGACGTCGTCGCGGAAGAGCTTGCGCGCATGCACCGTCCCATTCGCATCGAGGGCCACACCGACGACACCCCCGTCATTACCAACCGCTACCGCGACAACTGGGATCTATCCGCCTCACGCGCGGCTTCAGTGACAAGCTACATCGAACGCGCACACCGGGTTCCCGGCACTCTCTTGAGCGCAGCCGGCTACGGCGACAGCAGGCCCGTGGCTACGAACGACACTGCCGCTGGGCGCGAACTCAACCGCCGCATCGACCTTGTGATTGAGGTCAAGCCGACTGACAACCTGGACGCGATTGCACGGTAGGGAGTGCGAATCGCGCCCCGCACTGCAGTTCTTGCAACCGCAGTGCAAACCTGCAACGGTCCTACGACGCCGCCTTCAGCGACTCCTTGGGGCACGGGTAGGCGAACGACGCGACGAAGAGTCCCAGGTTCAGCTCAAACACCTGCTGCTCCAGCAGGTACTTCCGCTCGGCGGGCGGGAACTCCACTTCCAGCCGGCCGCTAAGGAGGATGCCAAGCGAGCGTAGATGCCGCGCCTTGCGAGCGTACTTCTCTCGCGCCGACGGTAGCCCGAGCAGAGCAAGACGGGTCGCCATCTGTTCGAAGAGGCTCGGGTTGTACGGATCCACCACGATGGCGTTCTCCAGGAACGTTGCTGCCAGCGGGCTATTGCCACAGTGGTCAGCGATGCCGACCAACAGATTCCAGGCGTAGCCATTCCACGGCGAAAGCGTCAGCAGGCGATTGCACGCGGCTTCCAGCTCTGGCACCGGCGCACCCGAACATTCCAAGAGCTGGAGCGCTTCCAGCGCCTTCGCCCCCTCGGCAGACTCCTTGAGGTGCACCACCGCGGGTACCCGGTAGGCCCGATTGCACTTGGGACAGTTGATGCTGCAAAGGGATCCTGGCATTTGCGGCAAGGGATAGAGCCGCCCTTCGGCGCCGCAATAGGGACAAAGGCAGCATGCCACCACTCCCTTCGTCGGGTCGGCCGTGATGTCGAGCAACTTCCCAGCATGGCCGAAGGACAGTTGGGCGCGATTTGCTAGCACACGGGACGTGACGAAATCCTGCTGCGACATCGCGGTGCCGTTGATTTCGCACCGATTCGACAAGAGATAGGTCGCCGGATCGCCGATGCGTCCGCTCGCTCTCGCCTCGTCGTAGATGCGCGAGCCGGGGTGGTACCCGATGTTGGCAAAGCGGAAGTTATACTGGGCGTGATTGCTGTACCACTCCAACGATTCGGTGACGGTCTCCAGAGATTCCTTCGGGTCGCCGAAGATCAGATTCGACCACAGGCCGATTTCGGCTTCGTAGATCTGGGCCAACGCGATCTCAAGTTGCTCTCGGGTCGCCTTCTTTTTCATGCTCTCTAGGACGGTCGGGCTCATGCTCTCGACGCCGATGCTGATGCAGCAGCAGCCGCTCTTCTTCATCATCTTGAGCATGTCGGGATTGATCTGGCCCACGGTCATCGAGCATTCCCAGCGCATCCCCATGGGCTCAATTCGACGACAGAACTCCTCCAAGCGCTCGCGTTGCAAACAGAAGAGATCGTCATAGACAAAGATCGCGTTGATGCCCCAGCGAGCCCGCGCCTCTTCGATTTCGCCAAACACGCTGTCGAGCGAACGAAGGCGATAGCGACGGCCAGCCGCCTCGTGACAGCAGAAGGTGCACGCATACGGACAACCTCGGCTGGTCATGACCGGCATGACCCGCGTGTTCTCGTCGAGAATCAGCGCCGGCGCACACTCCCCCGGCTTGTGCAGCTTGGACCACACGTCAAGCCCAAGGCCCTCATAGTCCACCCACGGCAAAGCATCGAGGTTCTCCTCAATAGGCCGCGGTTGCGTCTTCACGACCTGTCCAGGCTGGGTGGAATCGCGATAGGCTAGGCCACGGACCTCGGCAAGAGACGTCTTCGCTTCAAGCGCCGCAGCCAACTCGACACTGGTGTGCTCGCCCTCCCCGATGACGCCGATATCCATTTCGGGAATCGCCGACAACACCACTTCAGGCTGCGTCGAAACCAGCGGACCACCGACAACAATCGTCGCTGACGGAAGCAACTGGCGCACCAGCTTCGCCACGTCCTTGATCTCGCGCAAATGGAAGGCCATGCCGCCCAAGGCGACCATCTCGGGTTGGTGCTTGGCGACGGCAGCCGCGACCAAGGCATCCAAGGGGTCGCACGAATGATTGGGATTGAGAATCTCGACCGCGTGCCCCGCCCTCTTCAAGCACGCGGACACGTAGCCGATGCCCAGCGGGAGATGGTACGAGCGCATGGTGCTCTGCCGACAGACAACGATGAGGATCTTCATGACGTTCCTTTCTTTCTCTTTCCCGCAGCGACCTACGATCGTATTCCCTGATCCGGCTGTACCTATGCGCTCGCCGACTTGGTGGCAACCACGTTCAGACTGATGGGGATCCCTTTGAACAGAAGCTCGCTCGTGTCTTGAAACAGACCGAAGCTTGGCACCCGGTGAGGCTCGGCGAAGCCGGTGCGCGTGAGGAAGTAGGCCAGGAACTCCTCGTTCAGGCCGACCAGGTGGTAGTCGTGCGCATCGATGTGGCCGCCGAAGAGCATGCGCATCACGTGGAATCGCTCGTCCATGCTCAGGTCTTCCTTGACAAGCAAGAGCTTGGCCAGCGTTTCCAAGTCGGGAACGCTCACGTGAAGCGATCCACCCGGCACGAGCACCCTCGCCCATTCCTTCAAGGTCTTTTCCAACTCGCCAGCGTAGTCGAAGTGTTCGAGCGTGTGCGAGGCATAGACTGCGGCGAAGCTGCCGTCACCGAATCGCGACAGGTCGTTGGCATTGCCGACGTGGTCCACGTGAGGTCCCGCCGTAATGTTGAGGACCTCCCACCCGGCTGCGCGAACCGTTCCGCCAATATGAAGCTTCCGTGTGACCGTCATGTCGCCTTCTCCACTTCCCGTTCGGCGCGCAAAGGCGCCACCTTCTCGCAGTAGGCACGCCACGCTTGCGCATAGGCTGCCTCAAGCCCCACCGCCAGACGCTTGGCATCCATGAGTGGCGAAGCGAGCAACCGTTCACGTAGGCCTGTCCGAAGGATTTTGAGCCGGCCAGGATCGTTTCCGAGCGCCACCGCTGTATCGACGTAGGTTTGCGGCGATGAGCACACCAACTCGTCGAGCCCGATTCGCGAAAGCAGGCTCGCGCCCACCCGGCCCGCGTGGCTTGCACCCGCCAACGCCACGACCGGCGTTCCCATCCACAGGGCTTCGCACGTGGTCGTCGTGCCGTTGTACGGGAACGTATCAAGAGCAAGGTCCACGCGATGGTAGAGGCGCAGATGGTCGGCGTTTGACCGTTCGTGGCCGACCATCGTCACACGCGCCTCGGCGTCAACGCCGCGGGCACGAAAGACCGCGCGAATGCGCTCCTGGATGCGCTCGTCTCGCAGTCCCTTCGCCTTCAGAAAGAGCGCGCTGCCCGGCACGCCTTCCAGGATCGACGCCCACGCGTCCAAGACCACGGCGTTGATCTTCGCGAGGTTGTTGAAGCTGCCGAACGTGACGGCTCTGTTATCTTCCGCAGCCCCATCGCCCGGCGTCCTATCGCCTCCCCAGTCGAAAGGACGGAAGGCCAGGAAGCCGCCGTCGACACGAATCAGCCGCTCCGTGTGCCACGCATCGCTTGCGCCCGGCGGATCCGCGATGGCGTCCGTGATCCGGTAGTCCATCTCCGCAAGCCCTGTCGTGTTGGGATAGCCGAGGTAGGTCATCTGGATGGGCGTCACACGTCGTGCCAGCATGGGCAAGCGATTCTCTGCGGTGTGCCCGGACAGCTCGACCAGGATGTCAATCTCATCCCGCCCGATCATTTCGGCAAGCTCTTCATCCGAGGCCCGAAAGACCGAACGCCAGCGATCGCAGGCGGCGCGGATCCGCTCCGTCACATCATCGTCGAGATTGCTGGTCGAATAGCATGTAACTTCGACCTTCGACCGGTCGTGCGCTTCCAGAAGCGGCAGCATGAAATACGCCACTGAGTGACGCCGCAAATCCGGAGAGAGGTAAGCAATGCGCAGCCTTCTCGTTGGTTCCAAATCGCGTGCAACGATGGGCCAAACGCTGCCTTTCACCGCAAGCTGAAACCTCCTGTGCTCGGCAGCCACCCACGCGGGATCCGCGTGCGGATCGTCGTTCAGCGAGAGCAAGTAGCTGGAGAAGATCTCCAGCGACTCCGGTTTGAGGCGCACCGCCTCGACGTAGTGCTTGTGGCACTCTTCCTGCAGGCCTTGATCCCGCAGGAACAGTGCTAGATTGTTGTGCGCCTCGCCGCACGTAGGATCGATCTCGATCGCCCGCCGTAGCATGTTGACCGCAATGGCCGGCAGTCCTGTCAGGTTGGCCAGAAGCCCGAGGTGGACATAGGCGACGATCGAGTCTGGCCGCAGGTTTAGGACCTGTTGGAACGCACCCTTGGCTTCGGTCAGCATGCGCAGGTCGTAGCAAGCAAGCCCAAGGTCGTTGTAGTAGTTCGCCTCGTTGGGATCGAGGTTGATCGCCCGGGTGAAATACTGGATCGCCGTCTGCAGATCGCCCAGTTGGGCGTGACAGTAACCGAGCTCGCGCTGCGCAAGCGCAGACTGCGGCTCCAGCGCGGCCTTCTGCTCAAAAAGCGGAAGCGCCTCGCGGAATCGGCGTTCATCCGCCAGCGTCACGATCGTGCGGGTGAGCGCGCACAACAGGTTCTTCTTGATGTTCTGGTCTTCCGGAGCCAGGGCGTGCGCCTGACAGAGAAGCTCGAAAGCCTCATTCTGATTGGTTCCCTGCCGGTCGTAGAGCGTGGCCAGGTTGTTGTAGACGTTGGCGTCCGCCACGCCCATGGCCACGACGCGAGCATAAAGCGCCTCCGCCTTGGCCCAGTCGCCCTTGGCGATGGCGACTCCTGCGCTCGCGCACAGGCCAGCCACGACATCGTGGCTCGTGCGTGGCACGTGATCTTGTTGCTGACGGAGAGCTGTTCTTCTGCCCATCGATACGACCAACCAAAGGATCGGCGGGCCGCACGAGATTCTTGAATCTACTTGCTGACCTGCAGGTTGGCGATTTCAGTCAAGTAGCTGGTGGCGGTCTTGTAGCCACTGATCAAGGTTTCCATGTTGGTGAACTGCTCGACCAGTTGGGCTCGTTCGGCGTCGAGGTACGCTTGAGCGCTCACTTCCTGATCCGACAAGTCGGAGACGCTGGACTCCAGCGAATTCTGCTGAAGCACCAAGCTTCCGGTGAGCAAGTTGGTCTGATTGTCGGACAGGGTCTTGATCGTCGCTGCGATGCCCGTCGTGGCCGTTGAAAAGATCGCGTTGACCGCACTGGGACTGCTTTGAATCGCATTCTGCAAGGTGGCCACGTTGAGTTGCAGAGTGCCGTCCCGCTGGAGTTCGAGCCCCAAATCCGCAAGCGTGCGCACACCGCCCGACGCCAACACCGTCTGCGACAGCATCGATTGCATGGAGTCTTCGATGCTGGAGGTCGTCGAGTGGTCAAGCAGCGTATCGCCATAAGTCTGGGTCGGATCGGTGACCAACTGACTACTGAGCGTCTGCTCCAATGTGTTGTAGGCGTCGACAAACGTTGTCAGGGCCTTCTCGGTTCCACTCGAATCGGCCGCGAAGCTCACGCTGTTACTGGCGCCCGAGTTTCCGGTGAGGTTGAGGGTGATCCCTGGAACGACGTCGCTGATGGCGTTGGACTGCCGCGATACCGGCAGGCCATCGATGGTCAAAGAGGCATTCTTGGCAGACTGCTGGGTGACAAGCCCAAGGCCCGCATCGCTCACCACGGTCAACGCCGCATCCTCCGTTGTGGAGAAGCCTGTGCTCGTTCTCGCGACGTTCAAGTAGTAGCCGTTGTCGGTCGAGATGACCGAGGCCGTCAGGCCCCCGATGCTTTGATTGATGGCTTCGGCGACATCCGCAAGGGTCTTTCCCGTCGTATCGATGCTCGCGGTGGCGGTGCCATCGATGCTGAATTGCAACGTGCCGTCCGGCACGACCGCATCGTCCTGTGCCGACGTGAAGTTGGTCGACCGCATCTTCGCGGCCTTGGCCAATTGACTGACTTGAATGGCGTAGTTACCTTCGGCCTTCGCCGACCCACTGGTCGTGAAGTCCGCATACGTCGACGTGGGCACGATGGACACCACGCCATTGGTTGCGAGATTCGAGGCGGCGGTCTGCAGCGCCTGAACCTGAGATACCAAGGTCCCCAGCGTCGAGATCTGGACCTGGTAGTCGCTCGCCTTCTGCTTGAAAGAATTGAGCTGTACCGAGTCAGCCTGAATCAGAGCGTCCACAATGGCAGAGGTGTCGAGTCCCGAGGAGAGCCCACTTGCCTGGAAGAGTGCCGAGGTCGCCGCTGCCGTGGACTGCGCCGCAGACGTGGTCGATGTACCCGTCGTTGACGATGACGTTGGGGTAACGGAACTAGTCATGGCGTGGCTCCTCTGTAGAGATATCGGCTCGGATCGTCAGTCCATTAAGGTCGATGAGCCCGACGGGCATAGGCCCTCGCGCGTCGTGCTGCCCCGAGCTGCGTCATCGCCGCGAGCGTACGCTCCCGGAGTCCTGCACCCAGCGTCTCATACTTCGCAAGGAGCTGCCGAGCCTCGGAGAGCTCGTCCGGCGGAAGCTCCAATGGCAGCGTAGAGACCAGCTTTTCCATCGCCGCCGCCGCCGCCGCCGCCTCTGCCCAGTTGCGCTGCTCCAGCAGCATCACGATGCGTTGGAGACGCGCGCAAAACTCCTGGGTCGGCGTAAGCGCCACGTCTACCTCGCAACCGCTTCTGCGCTTTGCGCCTCTGCGGCCGCCTCGACGAACGCTTCCGCGATGGGCGCAAACACCCGTTCGGCTTCGTGCACGTGCTGCGCCGAAAACTTCGATCCGGCCATCCCCAGCCGGCACGCCACGAACGTGTAAAGGTCCTTGAGACGAGCACACAAATCGGGCGCGACCTCCTCCTTCAGCGTGCCCTGCAAGCCGAGGACGATCGTCGCTGCCTTCTCGGCCATCATGCTGCCCGAGCTCAGATCCCCGTGCTCGAAAGCGCCCGCTGACGCACGCATGTTGCTCAGGGCCGCCTGGAAAAGCGACACCATGATCTGCGGTGCCGATGCGGTCGAAACTTTCGTCCTGGTGTATGCGGAAAGCGGGCTCATGACAGTTGCCTCTGATTTTCGTAGTTCGTGAGTCTCTTTGAAGGTCGGCCGCTCCGGAGTTTCCGCTCCGGAACGGCCTTCCACTATGTTGGGTTACAGGTGGCGCCCTTCCCCATTCCTTCGACGATTAGCCGAGGAGCTTGAGGGCCAGTTGCGGCAATTGGTTCGCTTGCGCGAGAACCGACACGCCGGCTTGTTCGAGCACCTGGCTCTTGGCCATGTTCGACGATTCGGTGGCCACGTCGACGTCGCGGATACGGCTGTTCGAAGCGGACAGGTTCTCCGAGGTGGTGCCGAGGTTTGCGATGGTGTGCTGCAGACGGTTCTGCGCGGCACCGAGCGTAGCTCGGCTGCTCGAAATGTAACCGAGAGCAGTGTCGAGCGAGGTGATGAGGTTACCGGCCGCCGTGCGGGCCGCGGTCGCGTCGGTTCCGCCAGCCGCCGTGTTGAACGCCCCCAGCTTCGTGTTCAGGTCCACCATCGCGGCCTGCGAAGCGCTAGTAAGCCTCGTGTCGACGAAGGACACTGTGGTGGAATCGCCCTGGTTGGCGCCGGTCTGCAGAGTGGCCGTGCCGCTGCCGGTCGCCGCATCGACGGACAGGTTCCTGGCCGCAAGGAACGAACCGGTCAAATCGACGGCGGTCATGGCTCCCGAACCCGCCAAGTTAACCTTCACGCCAAATTGAGAGAAATTGAGCGTCGCCGTTCCGCCTGTGGTCGCCGCCCACCCCATCGCACTCGCATTGAGAGTCTGTGACAGACCCGTGGTCACGCCGCTCGTATTGACTTGGGTCAGAGTGATGGTCCCGGCGGTGGTATCCGAGCTGAACGTGTAGCCGGTCGCGGCCGACGCGCCCGACACATCCACCGAAACCACGGAGCCAACCGCGGCCGTACCGCCCGTAGTTCCGCGCATGACCGTACCTTGAACCGTTTCCGTCTTGCCCGCGTAGGAAGTCGTGGTCTGCTGCGAAGTCAGCGAACCGTCGAGCAAACCCTGACCGTTGAACTTCGTGCGGCTGGAGATGCTGTCGATTTCCTGCTGGAGCTGTCCGAGCTCGAGGTTGATGTTCTGGCGCTCAGTCTGGCTGTTGCTGTCAGACGCGGCCTGGACGCTCAAGTCGCGCATACGTTGCATCATGGACTGCACCTCGGAAAGCGCGCCTTCCGCGGTCTGAATCATCGAGATGCCATCCTGGGAATTGCGCGAGGCCTGGTTGAGGCCGCCGATCTGCGCCTTCAGCTTTTCACTGACCGCGAGGCCTGCGGCGTCGTCCGCCGCTCGATTGATCCGGAAACCGGACGACAACCGCTCCATTGAGGTTGACAGCGCGTCGCTGGTGGCACCGAGGTGTCTCTGAGCACTGATTGCACTTACGTTTGTTTGTACTGAAAGCATGACCCAACTCCTTTTTCTTTTTGTTTATGGGCGCCTAGCCCGTCTTCAATCAGAACTACGGCACGGCGACTGCATTCCGATAAGGCGTGGGAAGTGCTTTCCTTTCCTCAACCGCAAGAACAAATAAACACAACTATCCTTCACCGTGAACATAGCTCCGCCCAGAAGGCAATCCTTCCGGGAGACACGGAGGCTCAGCCAATTACGGCAGCTTGTCCGCCAAGGACATACCCAGCGTTTTCGCCGCGGCTGTCAACGTGGCGTTCAGGGCATATTGCGCCGACGCCAAACGAGTTGAAGCATCGAGAATGTCAGCATCGAGTAGTTTGCCAATCTTGACCGTTTCATCCGATGCAGCGGTTTGCGCCGTCGTCACCGCGGTTTGAAACGCATCCTGTGCCATGCCCGCCTCGGCGCGACCGGCCGCGAGTTGATCGATCGAGGCATTCAATTTGTCTATCCCGGCTCGAATTCCGACACCGTCATTGGTCTTCAATGCGGTCGACAGATCGGCCATGGTCTGGAGCAAATCAACACCACCACCCGAACCCTTGACGATGGCGTTGGCGTCGAGAGACGCTGCCTGGTACAGACCAGGCGCCACTTCGACAGTTCGAGTATTCGAATCGCCGACGAACGCACCGCTGGAATCGAACGGCGCTGAGCTGTCCTTGAACCCGCCAAAAATGTACCTTCCGCCGTACGTGGTGTTGAGCAATGAAATCGACTCATTGAAGAGACCATCCACCTCGACCGCGGCCGTGGCGCGATCCGTGGCATTGTAACTGTCATTGCCGAATTGTGTGGCGATGACCTGGGCGCGATTCGCCACGGTGGTAATTCCGTCCAATGCCGTGTCCGCGGCATTTAGCTCGTCCGCGGCCTTCTGTGCCGAGTCCCCCACCGCCGTGAAGCGCGCTTTGTCCACCGTGTGTCCAACGGAGAGCGCGGCGGCCACGGGATCGTCGCCGGGGTGCTCGACGCGCGTTCCGCTCGCGACCTCGTTCTGCGCCTGACTCAGGCTTTCCCGCGAGCGTTCGGTCTGCGCGATGCTGCTCTCGAAGATCATTTTCTCGGTCACACGCATGGCGGCATTCCTAAATGAGCTTCATCAATGTATCCAACATGGTGCTGGTCGTCGTAATGACCTTGCTTAGTGCATTGTAGGCGGTCTGCGCGGCGGTCAGATGAATCAACTCATCATCGACGGACACCCCGGAGGCCGATTCGCGCGCATTGGTCAGATCCGCAAGCAGGTTCTTGTCGAACGCCGCACTGTCGTCAACCATGTTGACGGCGATCCCGTAATCCGAGGTCAGCTTGGCCATTCCCTGCTGAACATTCAGGCCGCCAGTCAGCTGCTTGTCTTCAGTTGCAATAATGGCCTGCAGATTCGTGGAATCTCCAGGGCCGCTCGTATCGCTGCCGGCGGCCGCGACGAGCGACGGATTGGCCAGCAAGGCCGGATCCACGGCTAGATTCGTGGCTGCGCCTTGCACGCTGGTCAGCGGAGCAAACATATCGTGCCCTTTGGTGCCGTCCAGCGCATACCCCAACTCGTGTTGCGCATTGACGGCCGACGATAAGTCGGAGGCCAGCGTGTCCAGGTTCGTTTCTGCCGTCCCCAATGTCTGGTCTCGTGCCGCGATAATGCCGCCGATCTGTCCCCCCAACTCATTGCCGTTCAATGCCGTCGACTTGCCACCATCGGGAGGTGTGAATACGAGGTCGTAGTGTCCTCGGTTTTGCGTGTTGGCTTGGACGCTGAGTTGAGATGCAACAATGCCGCTGACCAGGCAAGTTCCGCTCGGCAAGACCACATTGACGCTGCCGTGGTCATCAGGCACGGGCTTGGCGCCAATCATCTGGGCAAGCTGGTCCAGGTCGTTCTGACGAACGTCGAGCAGGTCGTTCGGGTTGCGCCCCGAGTTGATCGCCAGACTGATTCGCCGGTTGAGATCCGCAACGCCGGTCAGTAGGCTGTTGGTCTTGTCTGCAAGCTCCGCCACATTCTGGTCGATACCGCTCCTGGCCGATGCGAGCGAGCTGCCAGCAAGGTTGAACGCCCGCGAGACGCTTTGAGCGCTTTGCACCACCGCCTGCCGGAGCCCCAGGTCGCCTGGATTCTGATTCAGGTCGCGCAACGACGAGTAGAATTTCCCGAGCGCATCGGTGATACCGCCCTGACCCTGCGGGTCCAAGGCGGTCACGGTTGACAGGGCGTCGGACTGCGCCGAGGAGCTGGAACTGTTGGCAAACGCCACGCTGATTTGCGTTTCGACGAACTGGTCGCGTGCCTGAACCACGCCCGCCAGCGCAACGCCGCGCCCGATGTAGCCATTGATCCCGACTTCCTCGTCTGGAGTTGTCTCGGTGGGCACGGCATCTTGGCGTGCGTAGCCCGGCGTATTGGCGTTGGCAATGTTGTGGCTGGTGGTCGCGACCTGGGCACGGTAGACGCCCAAGCCTTCGCCCGCGTTCATGATGACGCCGACAAGATCCATGGCTTAGGCCACCTGCCGCGCGATGAAGGTGATGCCTTCGTTTCGTACGCCGCCGTAGCGGTCGTAGGTATCGGCCCGCGGCGACAGGGCCGAAAGGTAACCGCGCACGCACGCCAGCGCCCGTCTCGCCAGAACTTGGTTGAGGGCATCGATCTCCTGCAGAGCCTGCGCCGAGGCCCGCAATTCCGAGAGCGCTTGCGCAACCTTGCTGGCGGCGTGGATCCCCGACGTGTGCAAAACGTCGAGCGACACCCTTTCAACGCCAAGAATGTCAGCGATCGCAACCAGGGCCTCGCCCAGGGCATCCTGCATCTGTGCCAGCTTCACGTTGAACTCGCCCCGTCGGCGGGCCCGCTCGAACAACCCCTGCACGTCGAGCTTGCGAACCAAGACACGCTGTTCGCGCGCTTCCTCAAGCTCGGCCTGGAGCGCTTGGCGCATCCGGGTCGCAACGTCCAGGGCATGTTCGAGTGGGTCCATCAGCTATCCTCCAAAGATGGCTTTCAAGCGGGCGTCGACTTCCGCTGCTTGAACGATCTTTTCCGCCAGTTGTCCAGCATTAGGTTGGTAGCCGCCTTGGCGAATGGCGGTTTCAAGTTCTTGCAGCCGCGCACTGCGGTCGACCCCCATATTGGTCTGCACCGCTTGCACGATGGCCTCGACTTGCTTGGCGCCGTCGATGCTCACTTTGTCCGCCTGCGGGCGAACAGCGACTTTATCCCCCGCCGGTTTAGCCGGCGCCGCGTCCGTTGCCTTTAGCGATGATTTGTCTTCGACCCTCATGGCTTGTCTCCAATGGTGGTTCTATGGTTTCCTGCCAATCAGAACGTCGGCACGTTCTCCCCACCTATTAAGGGTCGAATTCGGATCTATCGGTTTTCCGTCCTTTCGAACTTCGAAATGCAGGTGCGAACCCGTGGCGCGGCCCGTATGCCCCACCAAGGCAACCGGGTCTCCAGCCTTGACGCTGTCGCCTTCCTTCACGGTCAGTGCCGAAGCGTGCCCGTAAAGCGTGCTGATTCCGGCACCGTTGTCGATTTCCACGGCATTGCCGTAGCCACCTCGTCGACCAACTCGCCGCACGACGCCGGGCGCTGCGGCTAGAACTGGGCTTCCTTCTTGCGCCGCAACATCGATGCCGGTGTGAAAGCGTTTCGAGCCGTCGATCGGGTCATGTCGCTCACCAAATCCGCTGGAAACCTCTGGCGCCACATTTGTGTCACCCGAAGCTGGTCCCGTCACCTTCTTGGAATGTCCGAACGGGAACTCGCCAGCGACGTTGGGGTCGCTGGCGCCATCTGCGTTCGAGGCGCCTTTTTCAAACGAGCCTTCAACCAACTTGGCGATCCCGATGCCACCACCCTGGGCCACCGCGTTGGCAAGAGCATCGCAGAACATTTCGCCGTAGATCTTGCCGCCAGCCTGGCTCATGCCGCGAAATGCGCCGCTGTCTTGGATCAATTGCTTGAGCAGGATGGATTCCAGCGTTCGCGCGCCTTCGGCCGCGGTCTTGATCTGGCTCATCACATCACCTCCAGGTCGGCATCGATGGCACCGGCCGCCTTCATCGCCTGCAGGACCGCCACCAGGTCGCGCGGCCCGACGCCGATCAGGTTCAGCGCCTTGACCAGATCTTCCACGGTGGTGGTCGCTGGCAGGGCCACGGCCCGGCCGTTCGACTCTTGGGCCGCCACGTTCGCCGTGCGGCCCGTGACGGTCTGGCCACCGCGCGACATCGCATTGGGCTGAGACACGAACGGGGTCTGGGTCACCTGAATGGAGAGTCCGCCATGTGCCACAGCCACGGGCCGAATGCGCACGCCTTCGCCGGCCACGATGGTTCCTGTTCGCTCGCTGACCACGATTCGGGCTCGCTGATCCGGATCTACTTCCAGGGTTTCGATCTTGGCCAGCAGCGTGACCATTTTGCCCTTCCACTCGTCGGCGGGCTTGATCTCGACGGAGGCGGGATCGATGGCGTGCGCAGAATCTCCGCCGAGCGACTTGTTGATGGCGTCCGAGATGCGTAGCGCGGTCGTGAAGTCGGGCCGACGCAGGCCGAGCATGAGTGGACCCTTCTCGAGATTCGCCAGCACTGCGCGCTCGATGCTGGCGCCGCTCGGAACGGTTCCGGACGTGGGCTGGTTCTTCTGCACGCGCGACCCGGCAGAGACCATGTCGAATCCGCCGGCCTGCACGGGCCCCTGCGCGATGGCATAGACTTGCCCATCGGGACCGGTGAGCGGTGTCACCAGCAACACGCCGCCCGCGAGAGATCGGGCGTCGCCCATGGAGCCGACGTTCACGTCGACGTGGGTGCCTGGGCGAGAGTACGAAGGCAAGCGCGCGGTCACCATCACGGCGGCCGTGTTGCGCACCCGCACGGCCGCGGGATCGACGCGAATGCCGAGGCGACCCAACATGCCTGCGATGGACTGCGAAGTGAAAGTGACCATCTGGCTATCGCCAGTGCCGGCCAGCCCGACCACTAGCCCGTAGCCGTAAAGTGCGTTGTCACGCACGCCTTGGATGTCGACCAATTCCTTCACTCGAACCGGCGCGGCCAACGCGGGCGAAGCGAGACGCACACCCGAAAGCAAGACGACGGCGAGAAGGATGGTTTTGCGCATGACTTAGAAGGGCCACACCCAGCCGAGATAGCGAGAAAGCCAGCCCTGCCTTTGGTTGTCGGTCAAATCCCCACGGCCAACGAACTCGATCTGCGCGTCGGCGACCACCGAGCTCTTGATGCTGTTCAACTGATCGATGTCGATGGGGCGCACCACACCCGAGATGTAGAAATGGTGCTCCTCGGAATTCACCAAGATGGCCCGATGTCCTTCGACGAACAGGTTGCCGTTGGGCAGGACCTTCATCACGACCGCGGGCACGGTGGCGGTGAAAGATTCGCTGCGATCCGAGGTTCCCGTACTCGCCAACGCCGAGGTCGAGCCGCCGCCGATGTTGAGTCCGGAATCGGTCGAGCTCACCTTCAGCTTCCTGAGCAAACCCAAGAAGGCGTCAATCTTGGCCGTACTGGTGGAACTTCGAGCGAGATTGGTGTCCGCCGATCGGCTGGCGTTGGCGACCTCCTCGATGTTGATAACGACCAAATCGTTGGCGTGCAGCGCACGCGCATCGGTGAACAGCATGGAAGCCGGCCGGCCGTCGCGCCACAAGCTGCCCGGCGATGATGGCTCGTCTTCGCCCTTGCCTTCCGTGGGCAGCTTGTAATCGCGATGTTTCGGCGTGTACTCGCTGATATGCGCGGGCCCGCAACCGGCCGAGAAAGCCACCAGCACCACCACAATCCATCGGGTGCTCATCATGGAACCTCCACAATCAGGCGACCGCCATCATCCATGTGCCCTTCCAGGTGTTTGCCCGAAGAGAGGACCGCACAGGCGCGGCTCTGGCCACACGGAATCCTTCG
>Ga0265342_10000302_pt1 | contig 56104 bp, 41 predicted proteins | sample 4CB327metaG_FD_203125 | JGI IMG/M metagenome (GOLD analysis project Ga0265342, IMG submission 203125) | Rhizosphere microbial communities from Carex aquatilis grown in University of Washington, Seatle, WA, United States - 4-CB3-27 metaG | ecosystem: Host-associated > Plants > Roots >...
GTTCGTTCCTCTTCGCACACTGGGCGATCAAGCGCAGTGGCTCCATGATGGGAGCTGGATGACGCGAGAGTGTCACGTCCAGTTCTGCGAGCGCCTCGGGGTGAAACTCCCCGGGGCGACTCTCCCAATGCGCGCCTCGCCTGCGTGCAATGAGATTTGAGACGAAGTGAAAGTGATCATGCCCGAGCCCGTCACGGCGACCTTGTAAACACCCCTGACGAAGAAGGGCAACCCACACCACAGGACCACCGGGGTCGCAAGGGTGAACTCGACCCAGGTCCACACTCTCGCCGAGAACATGTGTTGCATGGGCATGGAAGGGAGAAACGAGGAGACCATCAGCGCCAGCATCGGCGCAGCGAGCACGACGCTGATCCACAGGAGCCTTGTCATGTCGTTGAGCTCGGGATTCGAATCTTCGGCTGTGACTTCCCGAGGTTCGAGCGCCATGCCGCAGATCGGGCAACTGCCCGGTCCCTGCCGCACGATCTGCGGATGCATTGGGCAGGTATATTCCCCATGAGACACGGCCTCCACCTGCGGGTGCGAGGCAGGTGTCTCCAGTTTGGCCTTCAGGTACTTTTGCGGCGCGGCACGGAACTTTGCGGCACAGCCTAGACTGCAGAAGTAAACAGTGGCGCCCTGATATTCAAAACTGGCGGCAGCGTTCGAGGGATCGACCTTCATTCCGCATACTGGATCATATTCTTCAGGCTGCACGGTGTGACTATTACCTTGCTCACACATCTCAAGCTGTCCCTTTGTGCTCATCGCCCGGTCGATATCGACCCTGAAACCGCTTGGAACAGGTCACCACGCAACTGGCCTGCGCACTATTCGAGCAGTTCTGAAGCTCGCTTTTTCGAGTTCTGAGAGTATTGTCGGCAACCCTTCAGTTGTGCCTAAGTTAATATTTCGAAAGTTAGTACAGGAGTTTCTAATCCGCACACTCAACAAGGAAATTCAGTGACGGGCACGGTAGAGCACTAGCGTCTCAATACGACATAGTCAATCTTCAGCCGAGCGGCAAGGATCAGGACTGAAGGGCTCGGAAAATCTGGACCACTCAGATGGTTAGTTCTAGCCGGGTTGAAGGGCCAATCAGTCTCATTCGAACAAGAACGTCTCCGAAATGTTATGTTTATTCTGCCGTCAAGGACTGGTCCCCATGCCGCAAGCCGGCGAAATCACGGTACTTCTCCGCGATTGGAACGCTGGGAATCCTGCGGCCGTTGAGCAGCTGTTCGAGCTTGTCTATCCGCAACTGAGGAAGATTGCCGGCGCGCTGTTTCGAGGTGAGCGACCCGAGAACCTGTTGCAGCCGACCAGTGTTGTAAACGAGCTGTTCCTGAAACTGATCCGGCAGCGCAGCCTGCGATTTGAAGACCGCGAACACTTCTATAGCCTTTCAGCGCGCCTGATGCGAAGGGTTCTGATCGACCAGGCCCGTTCCGAGGGAAGACAAAAGCGCGACGGCGGGGTTCCAATTCCGCTTCATCCAGATCTAGCCTGGATCGATGCCAGACCCGTCGAGATGATGGACCTGGACCGCGTACTTGAAGAACTGGAACAACTGGAACCGCGCAAGTGCAGAATGGTCGAACTACGCTTCTTTCTCGGGTTCACCGCGGAGGAGACGGCCGAACTGCTGAATACCTCGAAGGCTACAGTGGATCGGGAGTTGAGATTTGTGCGGGGTTGGCTCTACGACCGTCTCCACTCCGCCTAGGACGTGACGCATTCATTCTCTGCTTCGCGCCAACCGGAAGTGAGGGGCATGGCACAGGACGCGGACAACTGGCAATTGCTTCAGGATTTGTTTCATCTCGCTGAGGTAACGCCTGCAGCAGACCGTGAGCGCGTGCTGGCCGAGCGGTGTCTCGATGCAGAGTTGTGCCGCCGGGCGATGGATATTTTCAATGCGTCGAGCATCGAAGAAGCAGAGGTTGCAGCTCATGTTCCCGCTCTAACCGGCAAGATTGGGCCTTACACGCTGATCAGGCACCTAGGGACCGGTGGCATCGGCGCTGTCTATCTGGTGGAACGCATGGTGGGGGGCGCTTTACAGCGCTCCGCTTTGAAGGTTCTGGCGCCGCATTCGGCGGGCCCCTCGTTTATTGAACGGTTTCACCGTGAAGAGCATATTCTCGCTTCTCTGGATCATCCCAATATCACGCGCATGCTGGATGCTGGCCTGAGTGATCGAGGGCAGCCCTATCTGGTGATGGAATACGTGGACGGCGTGCATCTGGACGATTACTGCGATGCGCACAAGCTGGGGATTGCCGAACGGCTGCAGCTGTTTCTTCGCGTTTGCGACGCGGTTGGCTATGCGCACCGCAACCTGGTGGTGCACCTCGATCTGAAGCCATCGAATATTCTCGTCACCCCCGATGGTGCGGTCAAGTTGCTGGACTTTGGAACCTCGAAGCTGATCCAGCCGGACAGCCAATTGACCACCACCGTCATGGCCACACCGGCTTACGCGAGTCCCGAGCAATTGCGAAACGAACCGGTCACGACGTCCTGCGACATTTACGCACTGGGCGCGGTTCTTTTTGAATTGCTCGCGGGATCGAGACCTGGCCACAACGCATCCGTGGCCGCGATGATTGAACGCGCCATCAAGGAACAGGAGCCCGAACGTCTGCCGGAAGCGGTAACCAGCGCCGCGGCGCAACAACGCGGACTCACGGAAAGTCGCCTGCGCCAATCCCTGACCGGCGATCTGGCGACGATTGCACAGAAGTGCCTGAACCCGCGGTCCAGGGATCGCTATCCCTCGATCGATTCGCTTACTGGGGACATTCAGCGTTATCTGGGCGGCAGGCCGGTGCTGGCCCGCCCGCAAACGGTGTTCTACCGGTTAGGCAAATACGTGCGTCGCCATCGAGCAGCAGTGGCGGCAACACTCCTGGTAGCGATCGCCTTGCTGGCCAGCGCCGCCTATGCGGGCTGGCGGCAGGAGCAGGCTGTACTCGAAGGGCAGAGGGCGCTGCGCATGCAGACCTTTATGTACCGGCTTTTCAAACTGGCGAACTCGAATTACACGGGTAGGCCCGCCGCTACCGTGCCGGAGTTCCTCAAGCTTGGCGTGAAGTTGCTGCCTGAGTACATCAAAGACCCTGCCGATCTGCGGGAGGCGCAGATGGGTCTGGCCGAATCGATGTACGAGAACGGCGACCTGGACAGCGCACAGGCTGTTCTTACTGGAACCATTGCGAGCGCAAAGGCTGCGAAAGATATTTCTACAGAGGCTGAGTCGGAGGCATTCTCCGGTAACATTGCCTACCTGCAAGGGCAGATGGACACAGGCGAAAAGCTCACTGCCCATGCGCTCGAACTATCGCGCAAGCCTGGTGTTCCTCCCGACGTGCGCGTTTGGAGCGCGATCTTCTATGCGTGGAACCGCGATGACAATGGTTTTCGCAGCGATGAGAATTTGCGCTTGCTACAGTTCGCGGTAAAGGAGTGCCGGGATAACGACCTCTCCCCACGCGAGACCGCCAATGCGCTCTATATGCTGGGCGAAGATCTTGAGTTACGTGGCCAACTGGATGAGGCCGAGCGGGCATTTGAACAAGCTCTTCAGGTCTATGGTCCGGATCCCCTCGCCTTGTGTGATCAATCGGCGGTCTACGGAGACCTTGCTTACGTGACTGAAATGCGCGGCGACGTCCAGGCAAGCCTCCCTATCTATCAGCGCGCCTATGACGGGTCCGCGAAATGTTCCGGTGCCGAGAGCCGGGGAGCGCTCACAGAGCAGGAATATATGGCTGGCGCGCTGATGAAGCTTAAACGCGCGAAGGAGGCTTTGCCATTAATCGAGACGGCGATGCCTGCCTGGCGAAAGATGCTGGGCTCCAGCCCTGACCTGGCCGAGCCCCTGTACTTTCTATCAAAGGCATATGTGGAAACCGGGCGCTTTCAGGATGGCGAGAAAGCAGCCCAGGAACTGGTTGCTGTTCAGGAGGGAAAAGTTGCGCCGACTGATCGGCGATTTGGCGCATCCCATTTTCTTTGGGCCCAGGCGCTGGTCGGGCAACACCGCTATCAGGAAGCATTGCCCCACGCTGAGATTGCCGATAAGCTGCTCGCCGCCAACGCCGTCTCTCCGGGTGCGAAGCTTGCGGGCTCTGAGGCGCACCAGTTGCTCGTGGACATTCGGCCCAGACTTGCCAAATAGGCCGGACTCGATCCCCATAAGTCCCGCTTCGCCGGACTTCATCTTCTCTTTGACTCATGACACATTATCAGGACCCATGACGCGTACAAGTCAGCGGATTGAGTTGTTCGCTGCCAATCAGTGCAATGAGATCGAGAAGGAGGTTGCATCGTGGGCACAACGGAGGCTTCTGTCACGGAGCCGGGTACAGGTATCAATTCCCCGATAGAATTCATTCGTTCCAGGCCGGTTGTTCTGCGCAATAGCAGGTTCCTGTGCTGGGTCACACTGAGCGGGAGTTTCTTCGCGGCCTTTATGTCGATTGGCATGGTGCTGATGGTGTTCTCGCTGGTCTTTCCAACCAGAGAACTGAATGGCGATCGAGAGTGGAGTGCTGTCTGGTGGGGCATGGCAGCGCTGGCCCTGGGATACATCTGTCCGCGGCTATGGAACCTGGGCCACGCCATGGCAGCGTACCAAGTCTACCTCGATGGTAGCGGCGTGACATTCAACCTGGGCACGAAGATGGCGCCGGCAGAGCTGTTTCTTGCATGGAACAAAATAGTTGCAATCAAGTACAAACGCGCAGGCAACGTGCAACAGTGCTGGGTTGAGGGAATGGACGGATGCGAGGCGACGTTCTCTTCCTACACTTTCTTCCGTCCGAAGAAGGTGGCTCGCATGATTGCCGAGCGCGCCGGCCTGGTTATCCAAAAGGTCTGACGATCGTGCGTCCCGTGTAAGGAAAACAATATGCAACTTGCCTTGCTGATTTTCTGCCTTCTCACCATCGTCGGTGCGTTCAGCGCTTGGCGGCAGAGCCCGCTCTACTCTCTGAAGACCACGATGAAGCTGGTCGGCAGTTTTCTGCTGATCGCCGTCGTTGTTGCTGGCACATCGATGGCTATCGTGAATGGCCCGCCCAATCGCTCGCCGGTAGTGGAGGGGGTTGCGGGATTCCTGGCCATGCTGGTGCTCGGATCGAGCGCCAGCATCTTCATTGTGCGGATCACCGACGCCCATGTTGCGCAGTTGCCGCCGTCAGCCAAGCTGGTCACCTTCAATCGGCATAAGGTTTATCGCTGGATCTGGCGCCTCGTGGTCTTCCTGCTCATCTGCACGGTCGCATCTCTGGTGCTTCCATCTTCCTGGAATTGGCTGCCCATCGGACTCGGTGGTTTCTTGCTGCTGGCTTGCGGGCCCATGCTTTCAATTTCCTACATGATGGCGCGGCGGAACGACCGTGGGATGTCGGCAGTGATCGCCGATCCGTGGGCACACTGGCAATACACGCCTGAGCAATGGGAGCAATGGGCAAAGAATCAACAAGAGTGGGAAGAAGCACAGGAAGGGCCCTGGCGCTGGAAGAATGCTGCGCTCTTCGTACTATTCTGCGGGGGACTCTTCGCGCTGGGCTCTATATTCTCGGGCGATGGCTTGCAGCAAAACGTGGTCATCGTAAGCGGTCTGACGGGCTTTATAATTCTGCTGGTACTGCTGGCCTATTGGTTCAAACGCACCAACTTCGACCGCCGCTATCGGCGATTGCTGGTGGCTGCGCCGGAAGCATGGTTCGGCGACGAGGGCCTGTACTGCAACGGGGCATTCATGCCCTGGATACTCTCCGGCAAGTACCTACTGAAAGCCACCGCTGCAACCGACCTTCCGGCGCGCGTGATGTTTATCTTTCAATCCTTTAACGGCAGCTCCTCGGTGCTCGTGACCCAGCGGATTCCCATTCCGGATGGTCATCTCTCCGACCTGCAGGTGCTCCAACAGAAACTCAACTCTCATTGCCCCACAGCCTCTGTTCACTTGATTACGTCGTAGCTTTGGAGGGGGTGCGCGTGCCGCGTCAATTCTCCCTCCCGTTTCGACAGGAAGAGCGGCGCCCTCCGACGTGAAGCATTTCCCCTGGGGATGACGCGTACCAAGCAGGAGTTTCCCTATGAATTCACCACTCGTCCCTAGCTCTGCTGACGCACTTTTCGGCTAAATGGCGCGAACGAATCAGAGGATCAAACTATCTGAAGTTTGAGTTCCTCTCCCAAATCGACTTTGCTTTTGAAGGTTGAGAATGCAGGCGTTTCCCCGCCTCATACGAACAGGAGAGATGAAATGGGATTGAAAGAGGTCGTTATGAAGCACAGGGTGGCAATTTTGAGTGGAGCGGCGGTTCTGGTGATCATCGGTGTCGCTGGGTGCCATAGTCAGCAGAAGAATGACGCGCCCGCCGCCCAGCAAGCCAGCGGTAGCTCAGCACATGCTGCCAGTTCCGCCTGGACCAGTTCGCACAAGGCCGAGATAACCGATCCGGCTTATGGAATGACTGCGTTCACCATCAATGTTCCCAACGGGTGGAAATTTGCCGGAACCATCTTGCGCCCCGGGGGATGCCACGCCCCGGCCTACCCCGCGGCTGGCTTGTCTTACGCAGAGCTCGGCCCCGACGGTGTCTCGGCCTACATGGTGTTGCCCGGTGTTTCCTGGACCGGCTCGAGCAATGGATACAACTTTCAGGGCCAGAAATGCCCGTCGAATATCAACATCGATTCGGCAGCCGGATTTCTGCTGAACATTGCGGTCCCTATTCTGCATCCTTATGCGCAAACGGTTACAGTTGTGCCGCTCGATCCCAAATTCGAGGCCGCGCTTGCGGCTAACAGCGAACAGGCCACCACAAACCTGAGAAGAAACGGCATCCAGGGCAAAGCAATCCAGGATGCGGCGCGGGTACATGTTGAATATGAACTCAACGGACAGCTAGTCGATGAAGCTGTGTTCGCAACCGTGAATTGCCAGGAGACACAGGCGCAGGCTACCATGGGGCGTCCCTACACGCGCCTTATCTGCAACTCGACGGGCACATCTATCATCCGCGCTCCGAAGGGCCATCTCGACGAGATGATCGCGCACAAACCCGCACTTCAGCAAATCAATAATGAGTGGAACCAACGCGTCATTCAGGACATGACGAGCAAATTCCAGCAGTTGCAGGAGGCCAGTAATCGCCAGTTCCAGCAAATGACTCAGCACTACGCCGAGGTCAACCAGAATCTGCTGGCCCGAAGCCGGGCGGCAGACGCCCAGCGTGCCGCCGGCACGGCCTCAGCCATGCGCAATGACGCCAACACTCAGTCGGCGATCGACAATGCGGCACATCAAACTTCGCTGTACTCGCTGGACCGGCAGACCTTCATCAATCCCAGTACCGGGCAGAAGATTGAGGCCAGCAACCAGTACAACCACCAGTGGATGTCGTCCGATGGCAGCACTTTGATCCAGACGCAGGACCATTCGCTTGACCCGAACGGTTCGGTCTATCCAGTGAGCCAAAGCTGGGTAGAGTTGATTCCATCAAATTGAGCGCACGGCGAGTATCCGGAGGTATTTCTTGACAGGATTTAGACTTCTTCTGATCGGTTCTCTGCTGCTGGCCTGCGGAGCTGCGCAGTCTTTTGGGCAGTTCGAGACTGAGCTGATCAACCAGGACGGCGCTAAAGCACCTTGCGTGGGCATTGGCCCGGTTGGCGGTCCGCTGGCCAAAAAGTGCGCCGACTTATTTGAACAGTCCGGCTTCATCCGAGTAGCTGAGATTGGATTCGAAGGGCTGACGATCGGCACGAAAGGCAAGGACGATGGAGTGATTCTCGCAGTTCAAAAAGATTCCTCTGCGATGCAAGCCGGTTTGGAGGTGGGTGACTCGATCATCGCGGTGGAAGACAAACCTGTGAAGCCCACACCTGGAGTCATCGCGGAAAAGGCTATGTTTGGCCGGCGTGGCGAGGCACTGCACTTGACGGTGCGGCGCAAAGGAGCCTTGCTGGAAGTGAGCCTGGTACGTTCCCCGCAGAGCGCCCCCGCAGGACCGAAGTCTCCCAACATGTTCGTCATGGTGAGACCGTTGATCAATTGGCGCGGCCAATTCGCCCCCTGCATGGGCGCAGGGCCGCTTGCCCCGGTTGCCCTCGATTTGTGTGACAGCCTTTTCAAGCCGTACGGCTTCATCAAGACCGGGGAATTCTCCTCTACGGGCCTTCAACTCGACCTTGTGCATGTTGACAGCGCGATGGTCAGTACAGTGGAGCCCAACTCTGCCGCAGGCAAAGCGGGGATTCTGTCTGGGGACGAGATTGTGGAAGTTGACGGCCATCCTTTGACCGCGAGCGTGGGAGAGGCATTTAATGAACGAATCTTCGGAAAGGCAGGCGCCCAGTTTCACGTTACTGTGAGGCATGAGCAGACTGACAAGACTGTCCTATTGCAATTGGCTGCCAAGAAAAAGAACTAGAAGCAGCCTCATGAATTCCCGAGCTGCAGTTTGAAGCAGGCAGGATCGACCATGTCGAGAAAGTTCTCGACCTCGTATTCCCATCGGTTGATCAATCGCAAGAAGAAATGGAGCCAGGCGAAGAGCCGCCCCATTTTCCAGCGCTTCTTCTTTCATACCGTGCGAGTTGGACAACCTGCGAGGAGGTGTTTGACAGAAGAACCATTACCGAGAGCGGGATGTATTTGGAGAGCAACAACTCCTTAGAGTTTCCAACTTTGTCAGCCCACGAACCGATCGTGGACACTCCCCATCATTGCCACTTTGTATGTCGACCAAGAGCTCAACGCTTCAGTTTGGAAACCCATCCTCGTCTCTGGCTGACCTTCTCGACCCGCAATCTAGGTCCGCCAGCGAGCTTCTCAATTAGTCAATTTCTTAAGATCTGCGCTGTTGTCATGCAGACAACCCTTTGTCATGCAAAACACGGGAAAAGGGAAGAATTGGAACGACTAAAGAGACTTTGGCGACTATAGAGAATTGAGATAAGAACCTTATTTTCATTTAATTGCGTTTAGGATCAACAGATTGCGAGGAAGTATGGCGGAGAGAGTGGGATTCGAACCCACGGTACTCGTTAAAGTACACACGCTTTCCAAGCGTGCGCCTTAAACCACTCGGCCATCTCTCCGGCGGTGGTCTGACTGTTTGAATTTATCATATCGGGGCACGCATTGACCGTGCCGCATCGGTGACTTGCATCCGCGCCTCCTGTGTTGCTGAAGCGTAAACACTGCAGGTTGTAATCAGCTTCCTGCTTTGACCTCGGCGGTGGATACGGAACCGATCAGCTCATCGGCCGTGTGCTTCTGCATCCTTGCATACGAACTGGCGCTGTAGGCGAGGAAGAGCCCCGAACGGCGGCTATTCCTAAGTGGGGCAGTTGCCCTGGCACGAGTTGTCGGGAGTGCGGGTGTGGTTGGCGTAGCAATAAGGTTGTCGGTAGGCTTCCGATCGCGACTCCAGGAGCCAATGCTCCACGCATAAGTAAGGATGCAGAACAGATTTGCCGGAACAAATCCATATTGAGCCGTGCGCATTCCAATCACGCAAATAATCACGCAGTTGATGGCGGCAATGACCAGGCCCATCCATTGCTTTCGGACGACCAAGATGGTGGAAACGACTGTAAGCAGGCAAGAAAAATAATCTAATCGAAACACGGCAACAGGACCCCAAACTCTGCGACTAGGTTGAGCCAATTTAATGCAGCCTTCAGTGATTTATCTCACACCATTTCGCATCAAAAAAGCTGTACGATTGCCGTACTGTTCTGGGCTGGATTGAAGGCGGGTATATCCAGATGGCGATCCAGACCTGAATCTCAAGTAGACCAAGTATCCGAGAAAGGGTGGGTTGCGTTGGAGGGTCCAGAACAAGCGAATGCGGCAAGCGCCTGAAACCAAACTATTTGCGGCTAGCGATCTACGGGATTTCCTTTGCGGATCTGAGCGCGGGTAGCCACTAAAGCGTAGAATCTCTGGGGCAGCAAACAGGATTTTCTCCACGGTGAATCTAAGGCATGGACCAAGTCTTGGATTGGTTCTGAACGACTGAGAATCAAGCGGGTTACCTTCGGGTCAAGTAGCGGTACGCGAAGGTCGGTAAGTGACTATAATCACATGTGGAGCGAACAAGTAAATCGCGATTTTTTTGAGAATCTAATTCGGAAGGGAATCCCGCCAAATGGCGACAGGAGACCTGGCCCTTGGTCAAGAACAGGGCACACTCGCCGCACAACGGCGTGTCGCAAACGATTTCAGCATTAACGTAGCAACGGTGAACGGGTCCGGCTCGCAATCCGCCAATAGCGTACTGCTGAAGAGCATCTTCGGAATGGGCGTTCCCGTCAGCGCGAAAAACCTTTTCCCGTCGAATATTGCCGGACTACCCACCTGGTACACGATTCGCGCCAGCAAGGATGGTTATGTTGCGCGCAAGCGCGATGCGGAAGTCCTCGTGGCGCTTAATCCTGACACGGCTCGCGAAGATGCGCTGGCGTTGCCGGTTGGCGGCGTAGCCATTTACGAAGAAAAACTGGATCTAAAGCAGTATCGCGATGACATCGTTTGTTATCCGGTGCCGTTCGACAAGATTGCTGCAGCCGTATGTCCTGAGGCCAAACTTCGCAAGCTTGTGAAGAACATGGTGTACGTAGGTGCGGTGGCGCAAATTCTGCAAATTGATCTCGCAGTTGTGGAGCGCGGTCTGCAAAAGCAGTTTGCCAAAAAGCAGAAGGTCTTTGAGTTGAACTTTGGCGCCGTGAAGGCCGGCTTTGATTACGCACAGACGACGTTCATCAAGCAGGATCCCTTCGTTATTGAGCAGATGAATGAGACCAAAGGCAAGATCATCATCGACGGAAACGCTGCCTGCGGCATGGGCGCGGTGTTTGCCGGTGTAACAGTGATCGCCTGGTATCCCATCACTCCATCCACCTCGCTGGTTGAAGCTGCAACGGACCTGCTGAAGAAATTCCGCGTGACGCCTGAAGGCAAGGCTACCTTCGCTGTTGTGCAGGCTGAAGATGAACTTGCAGCTATCGGCATGGTGCTCGGCGCAGGCTGGGCGGGTGCGCGGTCTATGACTTCAACCTCAGGCCCGGGTGTTTCGCTGATGGCCGAGTTTACCGGTCTCGGATATTACGCCGAAATTCCGGGCGTGATCTTCGATGTACAGCGTACGGGTCCGTCCACAGGTATGCCGACGCGTACCTCGCAAGCCGATCTGCTTTCGACTGCGTTTTTGTCGCATGGTGATACCAAGCACCCCATTTATCTTCCCGGTTCAGTGAAGGAATGCTTCGAGTTTGGTTACGAGGCATTCGACTTGAGCGAGCGCCTGCAGACGCCGGTGTTCGTACTGACGGATCTCGACCTCGGCATGAACAACTGGATGTCTGATCCATTTGATTATCCGGAAAAGCCGTTGGATCGCGGCAAGGTCCTGACCAAGGAAGATCTTGATCGCCTGGGCGGATTTGCTCGTTATCGTGACGTCGACGGCGATGCAGTGGGCTGGCGTACGCTGCCAGGCACCAAGCATCCGAAGGCCGCGTACTTTACGCGCGGATCAGGACACAACGATGCTGCCGGCTACACAGAACGTCCTGATGAGTATCAGAAAGTGATGGAGCGTTTGACGCGCAAGTTTGAGAGCGCGCGCAAACTGGTTCCGGCGCCAGTTGCAGTTAAGGATGGGACTTCTAAGATTGGTTTCCTTGCTTACGGCACCACCGATTTCGCGTTGCGTGAAAGCATGGACCAGGTCAAGAAAGAATACGGCATGGACGTGGACTACATGCGCATCAGGTCTTATCCCTTCGCCCACGAGATTCATGACTTTGTGGCATCGCACGAACGCGTATACGTAGTAGAGCAGGACCGCGACGGACAGCTGGCAAGTCTGCTCAAGCTCGACCTTCCGGCGGAGCAGGTCGTCAAGCTGCGCAGCATTCTGCACTACAACGGATTGCCGATAGACGCCCGCACCATCACCGAAGAATTTGCTGCGAAGGAGGGTCTCTAAGTGGCAACCGCTACTCCAAATCCTAAGGTGAACCATATCGGTTTACCGATTGTTGATTATCGCGGCGGCAAGAGCACCTTGTGCGCCGGCTGCGGACACAATGCAATTTCAGAACGCATTGTTGACGCTATGTTTGAGATGGGCGTAGAGCCCGAGGGAGTGATCAAGATGAGTGGCATCGGCTGCTCGTCAAAGAGCCCGGCCTACTTTATGAGCCGCTCGCACTCATTCAATAGTGTGCACGGTCGTATGCCCTCGGTGACCACTGGCGCGATGTTGGCCAACCACACCTTGACGGCACTCGGCGTTTCTGGCGACGGAGATACAGCGTCAATCGGCGTTGGGCAATTCGTCCACCTGATGCGCCGCAATCTGCCGATGATTTACATCGTGGAGAACAACGGCGTGTATGGATTGACCAAGGGCCAGTTCTCTGCAACTGCGGACATTGGTTCAAAATTGAAGACCGGCGTGATCAATGACCTGCCGCCCATCGATACATGTGCGCTCGCAATTCAACTGGGAGCTACTTTTGTAGGCCGTTCGTTTTCTGGCGACAAAAAGCAACTTCTCTCAATGCTGAAGGCGGCAATCGCACACAATGGAACCGTACTGCTCGACGTCATCAGCCCGTGCGTGACCTTCAACGATCACGAGGGTTCGACCAAGAGCTACAAGTTCCTGCAGGAATACGATGAGCCGATCAACGAGATTGATTTCGTAGCCAGCTTCGATGACATCGAGGTCGATTACGATTCCGGCCAGGTTTACGACGTTGAAATGCACGACGGGTCGAGCCTGCGCTTGCGCAAGTTACTTGAGGACTACAACCCCACCGACCGGGCTAACGCAGTTCGCACATTGATGGAAGCGCAGGAAAAGAACGAAGTCCTTACGGGCATCTTCTTTATTGATACCCAGAAGCCATCGTTTACAGATCTGCTGAACGTTGTGGATGAACCGCTGGGCACGTTGCCGGAGTCGCACACCCGTCCTCCAAAGTCTGCACTCGACAGCCTGATGTCCAACCTGATGTAGAGTTTCACACGTTTCAGGCGCGGCACCTCAGTCGCGCCTGAAACAGCACGTTCTTTCAAGTCGTACTACGTCTCCCACCAATCGAAAAGCAACATGCGCGGATAATAAAGACCGGCGTGTATCTGTATTGCCTCGCCGTGTAATTTGCGGAGTACTTCAGCATATGCCTGCAACTGCGGTGCAAATAGCGCTCGTAATTGTCGCAGAACATTTGATGGATCGGCATTTATGCTGTCGTCCGCATGTGCAGTCTTGTAATCGACGATCCACCAGAAATTACCTTTTTCAGTTTGAGGCGCAGCGCCGGCACGAAACACGCGATCTACCTGCACCGTGCGCACTTCATCATTTAGCACTCCGGCCCATCGAACCTCGCTGGCTGCATCGGTGTGTGGCGAAAGTATCCATTGGCCCGAGGAATCGTGAGTGGCCCTGACAGCAATTTCAAGGGCTTTCGCCGCAATTTGATTTGCCCGGTCCGGTTCTAATCCGTTGGAGCGAATTCGGGCCGTAACCATAGCCTGCGACTTTTTCAACGCCGCGCGGGTTTCTTCCCAATCAAGTTTTTCGCGCAGACCAGCAGCCTGCTCCAATAAGGAATGAACAGCAATGCCAAGCGCGCGCGTGAGCAATCCGCCCTCATGTCGCTGATAAAGGTTGCCGTTCATTCCGATGATCGGTGACGCGGACGCACCAGTTCGCAGAGCCTCAGGCGAAATACGGAAATCAGCGGGCAGGCGGCGCAGCACAGTAGGCTTGAAGGGCGATGGCATCGTCAGCATGTTGCCCTCGCCTGCCGCTGCTATAGACTCGATTGTCGCGGTCTGAGTCAGCCCGGCTTTCCATTCAGCAAAGCGCTGTAGAATCTCCTCCTCAAGTCCTGGCCACGCCGTCGCAAGCAGGCTGCCGGTTGGCTCAGGCAGAATCCACTCGCCGTTTGTATCGCGCTTGCATGGGGGGCGGGCAAAAAGATGCAACTCGTCACGTGCGCGTGTGGCTGCAACGTAGAGCAGCCGACGCATCTCCTGCGATTCGCGTTCAGCGTAAACCCGATCGACCCAGGCCCTCGCGCCGCTGCGTTCAGAGCCCTTCGCCTGCAGTGGAGCCACCAAAAACTCTGTTACGTCTTCTGAACGGTCGGCGTGCTGATCGGGCGGCAATCCACGCTCGAGCCACGAAAGCAACCGGAATTGACCTTTGCGACTACTCGCCTGCAGTTCAGGCAAGATAACAACTTCAAATTCCAGCCCCTTGGACTTGTGGATGGTCATCAGTTGAACGCCGCATTCGCCGCTTGCTGCCGGGTCCGGCTGTGCCGTCAGTTTGCTGAGAGCCGCATCGAGTGCCGGCCCGAGCAGATCCTGCTCTCCATTCGGAAGCTTGTCCAGCGAGCGCCAGAGCAGATCGAGGTTAACGCGCGCCGTGTCATCCACGCAGTGTTCGCCGCCGAGAAGTTGCCACACATTACGCAACCATGTTCCAAGCGATGCCGTGGGAGTAGCAAATCGCAGGCTCGGCGCGAACGCAATCACGTCGAAGACACGATTAGCAGCAAGCCGACCCTCCGCGCTCAGCAATGGAATTCGTTCGGCAAGCAGGTCGGGAATGGGGCGTGCGAGCAGGGAAGGATCGTCCTCGCTGGTTAGCATGTGAAGATCGCTAAGACCGAGCCCGCACCATGGAGCGCGCAGTACTCCGAGCCAAGCAACGCGATCGAAAGGGTTGAGCAAGGCACGCGCCAAAGCGAGCGCATCAAGCACCTCAGGTCGCGACGAGAGTCTTTCAAGATCGACCGCGCGGAAGGGAATCTGCGCCTCGCGCAGTGCCTCGGCGATGGGCGCAAGAACCGTGCGCGTACGGCCCAGAACTGCGATTCGATAGTTTTTGCCATCGGCTCGCGCCTGTTCCATGCGTTTCAGATGGCTACTGACGAGGGCGACAATCTCGCCGACCTGCGGGTTCTCCGGCTCGACGATCGACTTGGAGCTTGACTCGTCTAGCGGTGTGTCTTCTGTGTCTTGGCCAGAAAACCTCAAGTGTAGCTTGAGCTGCGAGGCGTGTGCCGAGTCTTCTGGACGGGCTGGTGTGGCCTCGGCAAATGTGACGCCACTGCCATCACTCTCCGCAAAGACAGAGCCAAGGACGTGGTTCAGCGTCTCGACCAACGGTGCTACTGTCCGAAAGTTGTCTTTCAGGAGAATGGGATCGAAGTAGAGCGGCTCGTTTCCATAGATTTCAAGACCGGCAGCCTGGACGCGCGGAAAGAGCTCGGCGTCGGCGTCGCGGAAAAAATAGATTGACTGCATGGGATCGCCGACCACAAAGCAGCTGCGACCTTCGCGCTCGGGCCACGCAGTGATCAAGCGGCGCAGCAGCTCGTGCTGACGGCGGCTGGTGTCCTGAAATTCGTCGACGAGAATGTGGCGAATGTTTCCGCCCAGCGAAAGCGCGGCCTCGCTCGGCAAGCCGTCCTCTGCCAACAGAACTCTCTGCGCAATCTGCGCCACTTCTATGTAATCCACTGCGCCAGTCTCAGAAAACACAACCTGCAACTGGGCGGCAGCGTGCCGCAAGAGCGTAAAGCAGGCGCGCAGAATCTGCCACTCTCCGTCGCTGTACCTCACCGGAGGCAGTCTGCGAATTTGTGCGAGTGCGGCTTCCAGCCCTTCAACATTTCTGAGCTGGCCAATCAGCGCACTAAGGCGAGCTTTTTCAGTTTTGCGATCAGCAGGGAAACCAAGCCGCTTGTCGATAGCCTGCCGGAAGTTGCCATCGTTTGTGAGCAGGAAACAGGCGAGGAGATTGTAGGCGTTGCAAGCATCTTCAATTGCTTCAGTGTTCAGCTCGCCAGTCGTGGAATTCCAGACGGGAAAATCCGCCAACTCGGCTAATTCTCTGAACTGCGGGTCAGCGCCGTTATCGCAGGCGAACCGAATCAGAGTCAGGACTTCTTTACGTGCATCCGGAAATTCATCGAGCAGAACCGCAAGCCGTTCGAGTCCCGCGCAAACCGCATTGGCGAATGGCCGCTCCAGTTGCGCCCGCAATTGATCCCAGTTCTGCTGCTGTCCCACCACGAAGCCGTGGATCCAGCGGTCACGATTGGCGAGCATTTCTGCGAGAAGCGTTTCCAGTTCGTGCCAGTTGTTATCGCGCCAATCGAGAAGGGACTCAAGCGCGGCGCGAAGAGTCACGTCAGCCGAGTCGATCTGTTCGATGGTGCGGCGTGCTGCGCGTCGATAAAGTTCCTGAGGGTGATCGTAGATATCGAGTCCGTCGCCAAGCCCGGAAAGGAGCGGTTGCTGCAGGGCAATGTCGCGGCAGAACGAATCGATAGTAGAAATGCGCAGTTGCGAAGGTTGATCGAGCAGGTTCCAGCCGAGTGCTTGTGAGTGCACAAGTGCACGGTGCGCGAGCGCCTCCATTGAAAAAGGGTCATCTTTAGCGGGCGCCGCTTGCGCTGCTGCCTGCTCCAATTTCAAAAGGATGCGATGCTGCATCTCCGCAGCTGCGGCCTTTGTGAATGTGATTGCGACAATTTCTGCCGGATCATCAACTTCAACCAGAAGCCTTAGGAATCGCCGCGTCAGCAGATCGGTTTTTCCCGATCCCGCTGGAGCCTGTACAAGGATTGAGTTTTCCGGATTGAGCGCCTGCTCTCGCTGATGCTGATCAGACGGAACTGCCCTGGAGATGGAGCTACTCATCTACGGTCTCCTCTCCTGCTGAATCTTCGTCCACGGCGATCAACACGCGATGCTCTTGAATACGGCAGAGAGTTTGAAGCCCGCATCGTGAGCAGGTTTCGGGATATTCACGAGGGTTGACATCAGCGCGACCTGCCAGAAAATTACGTGCAAGAACTTCGATCTCGTGCTTCCAATGATTTATGTTTTCTTCGTCCAACTTGTTTTTTACCAGGCTGCTTGTGCCACGTAGGGAAGGGAAGAGGGTTGCGCGCGCATCTTTAATATGTCCCGCAAAACCGCGGTCGTCTCCGCGGCGAACTTTGGCAAAAGCCAAGCCTCCGAGTGTTTCGTCATCGTCAATTGCAAACGATGCATAAAGCGGAAGCTGCACATCATCGGGTCGCGGCAACTCCCACGATTTGGGTGTTACCACACCGGTCTTGTAGTCAATGACCAGCAATGAGCCGTCAGATAGCCGGTCGATACGGTCGAGGCGCAAATCAAATGAGAGGCCCGCAAGCTGTACGGTGCGCTCCGCCTCGGTTTCGAGAGTCGTGAATTCAACGCGGGCCAATTCATATTCGAGCCATTCGCCGAGGAGCAAATTCAGGCGCCGCTCTTCCAGCTCAAGATAACGGTGCGGCAACCGTTCGCGAAGTGCCACTTTGAGCGCACTCTGCATCGCGCGAAGCACATGTTCTGCGATGAAGGTTTCGCGGTTGTTGAGCTGGCGGAGTTCGCTCAGCGTGCGTATTCCTCCGGTCTTTGCGCCGCCCCAAATGGAGTGAAGCGCAGCATGAAGCAGCTGACCTCGTTGCGCCGCCGTTAGACAAGGCTCCGCGGCGTTCCAACTTTGCGCTGCCAATCGAGCTGCGGCGAATGCCTTGAATGGGCATTGCGATTGGCAGGTGAGTACGCTGGCTCCGCCTAGTACGTTGTCGCCGGCATACGCGACGATGCCCATGTCATCAAATGATTCCGTGCAAGCTGGCGGCGCTTGCGGGGCAATCAATTCGGCTGGCAACGCTTGAGGCGTGCCTGCAACGCGCACAATTAGGCGCGAGGGACGCGCTTCCGCCTCGTCCCCCTGGCGTGCATAACTGAAGCACACTTCGGGTGCCGAAGAAAGCAGGCGTGTAACGATGGCATTGGATAGCTCCCAGTCCAATTGCGATGTGGCGTGTGGCATTGCGACATCGCGTTGAACGTCCAGCGGTAGCAGCGGATGAGTTGCCCCGGTTGCCGGCCACGCATTTTCGCTCGCACCCATGAACCAGATGGCATCGGCAGTCAGGCCAGCCGATTCTGCCGGCCCTGCAATTTGTATCGGTGCATCGTGCGATTCCGGCGCGAACAGCGTATCTTCCATAGCATCCGCGAGCGCAATCAGAAACTCGTTCCATGGGATACGGCGACCATCGAAACCGAGCGAAGCGCAAGACTCGAGCGCCAAATCCCAGCGACGAATCACCTGAAATTCTTCGCTTGAAAGAGGGCGCGCTCCCGGCCAGCCAATTGTTTGAAGCAGGCTCGGAACAAACTCTGCCCACTCCAATGGGCTCCTGCGATTGCGTGCGTTTTCGGCAAGTCGGCGCTGCGCCTCCGAGACACGCTTTACCCAATCGGCCGGTAGTTCCGCGTTTACTTGCTGGTTTAGAAACGCCTGCAACGACCACTGTGGCCGCTCAAGTCCGCGCCGCCGCAGCATGCGTATGTAGTTTTGTAGTGCTGCGGATTCCTGGGCGTCGGCAACGGCCATGCCCGATGAGAAGAGCCAGTCAAGCTCACTCTCTTCAACCGAATTCGACAACCAGCGAAGATGCAGATGGGCGCTGCGTGCAAGCGCAACTTTGCTGAGCGGAATTCCAAGTGAGAATTCGAACGCTGGAGAGATATCAGGCACATTGGCCAGAGCCAGAAACGTACGTTCAATCTCGCCCCTGCGTTGCGGCACATCCTGAGATACGACCAGCAGCTTCGCTTTAGGGTCGGCGACAAGTTTTTGCTTGCACCAGAGCGCGCACGCCGCCAACTCGGATTGCGCATCAGGGGCACGATAGAAGCAAATCGCGTTGGCCGCATCGCGGCCTGTTGTCTGCCGCCAAGCTCCCCACGTATCCAGAAGCTTCCGTTGCACCGGCAACATCCGATCGAATCCAGCAAGAAGTAATGGAGGACGGCTTGAAGTAGCCGGCAGCTTCTCAAGCTGTGCGATTAACTCCAGAGGCAGCCGCGCTGGGCTCAGTAGTTTCCCGGTAGCGCAAATATCTTCAAATGCGTCCAGCCATCCGGAAAAGACATCCGCATCCTGTTGCCAGCCGCTTCGCGCGTTCGCACGCAGATATTGCGGAGCATAAAGGCAGAGAAGTTGGTGTGCCTTCAACGCTAGCGCCGCAACCCGATTCCGCGGACCACTCAGCAGGGTGGCAAGGCGTTGCTCTGATCCAGCGATATTTGTCCAAATTGACTTTTCTTGTAACGGATCGAGAAGCAGGCGAACATCATCAGTGTCGGAACTGACAAGCTTCTCCCACGCAAAGCGCAGAAATGTCTGCCAGTCCTGAATTGCCGGTTCTGGCCAAGCGGAAAGCCCTTCAGCGCGGCGGGCCAGATGATAGCGTGCGGTCAGTGCCCTCCGCGCTCGCTCGCTGGCAGCAATCACCATGCCGCCGTCTCGAAGCCAACTGTCGATTTCGAGATTCGAACCAGATGCTGGCCCGGGTTTACTGCTTGTCCCCATTCCAGCGTTATACGACAGTGGCGCTCCCCGTGCCAAAGAGGTTATGCACTCAGCCGGATTGTGCGCGGTTGTACACTGAATTGTTATGCGCCGACTGATCATTTCCTCATTCCTTGCCTGCTTTATTTTTTCCGGCTGCCACTCGAGCCAGAACGTCCAGAATCAATCCAGCGCAGATCAATCAAACTCGGGAGTCACGGTTTACCATTTGCGAGGTAAGGTCTTGTCTACTGACGCACCGCACGCCATCGTCGTGCTGGATCACGAGGCAATTCCCGGCTTTATGGAAGCGATGACCATGCCGTATCAACTGAAGGATGCAAATATCATCGGCGATCTGCATCCAGGCGACGTCATCACTGCCGACGTGCTGGTGTCGAAGACTGGTCAGCAGACGGTTCTGCTCGATCACATTGTGGTTGTCGCGCAAGCCAAGCCGGATTACAAGCCGGTCGTAATTTATCACGTGCCGACCGCAGGCGACATCGTGCCCGACTTCAAGCTGCGCAACCAGGACGGCCGGGCCATCCACCTTGGACAGTTCAAAGGCCAGACGCTTCTTGTGACGTTTATTTACACGCGCTGCCCGCTGCCAAATTTCTGCCCGCTGGTTACGCGGAACTTTGCCACCATCAATAAGCAGCTGGCTGGCGATCCCAAACTTCATGGCAAAACACATTTGCTATGCGTAAGCTTTGACCCGGATCGTGATACCCCGGCCATTCTCCGCGCCTATGCAGCTCAATACATTGGCGGCGACGCCAAGACCGCGTTTGCGCATTGGGATTTTGCTGTTCCAAGCAAGACCGAACTGCAGGAAATGGCGAAGTTCTTCAACGTGGGCATGTCTAACGGCGAAAATGGAACCATCACCCATACCCTCTCCACCACCGTGATTGGACCCGACGGTAAGGTCGCGCAGTTTTATCCTGGCAACGAGTGGACGCCAGATCAACTGGTGGCCGACGTGAAGAAACTGGCTGGGAAGGCAAGCTAAATTCCAATCGAGCTTTCGTGAGAGGTCAGACCAGTTTATAATTCCTTTGAGTATCAAACAAAAAAACAAATCGCCAAATCGTCAGGAGAGAACGCAATGAGCGGCGAACTGAAGATTCGCAACGATGGTGAACTGGATTTCTTGTCGCTGGGGGCTTTGATCCATCGCCTTGATCCAGGAATTATCCCGTTCCGCAAAGCCACCGAGTGCAAGATCCACGTAAGCGGCGGCGAATTCAATGTTGCTGCCAACCTGTCTGATTGTTTTCGCCTGAAGACGGCAATCGTTTCGGCGATGGTGGACTATCCGATTGGCGACCTGATTGCCGAGCGTGTTCGCGCCATGGGTGTAAAGCCCATCTACAAACACTTCAAGCATGACGGCGTAACGGGGCCCAATATGGCCACCGTGTACAGCGATCGCGGCCACGGTGTTCGTCCTCCCGTGGTGTTCTACAACCGCTGCAATGAAGCTGGTGCAATGCTCAAGCCCGGCGACTTTGATTGGAAGGCCATCTTCGCGGGCGGCGTTCGCTGGGTGCATTGCGGTGGATTGTTTGCCGCGCTGTCGCACTCCACTGCGGCGTTGGCTGCGGAAATGATGCGCGAAGCCAAAGCTGTCGGTGCCGTTACATCCTTCGACTTGAACTACCGCGAAAAACTCTGGAACATTCAGGGTGGAAATGAAAAAGCCGTTGAGACCATCGGCAAGATTGTCGAAAACGTCGATGTGCTTGTTGGCAATGAAGAGGACCTGCAAAAAGGTCTGGGCATTCCCGGACCTGAAGTGCATTCAAAGTCCCAGCTTGATCCGTCGGTCTTTTTCGCGATGATGGACCAGGTAACAAAGAAGCTGCCAAACGCAAAGGTTGTGGCGACCACACTGCGCGAGGTGCATACCACCAACAAACATAGCTGGAGCGCCGTGGCATGGGTCAACGGGCAAACTTACTCTGCCCCGACTGCCGAACTGGATGTTTATGATCGCGTGGGCGGCGGTGACGGCTTTGCGGCGGGCTTCATTTACGGCCTATTGTCCGGTGAAAAACCCGAAGACGCGATCAGGCTCGGCTGGGCGCACGGTGCGCTTTTGACTACTTTCCCAGGCGATACCACTATGGCCACGCTGGAGCAGGTTCGTGCTTTTGCCAAAGGTGGCTCGGCGCGCATTCAAAGATAAAGAGAATCAATCCTTAACCTGCTGGCAAACATCCGATGGAGAGATGTTTGTCAGCGGGAGTTAGTGTGCCTGTAACTGATATCCTTGACTTCACAAGAGCCGCGTAGTTTCGCAGGCAGCCCCGGTTTCCTCACCAGTGATTCTGTCAAATTTGTCTGACGCTGGGAATCCCGGAAATGCAAGATGGAGGTCTCACATGGCAAAAGTCACGATCATTTTCGCTGTTCTTCTCATCATTCTTGGGCTTACAGGATTCTTTTACACGGGCAGTATTCATTACACGGCGCTCATCCCCACTTGGTTTGGATTGGCGATGGGTATTGGCGGAGTTCTGGCCATCAGCCCCAGCGAAAGCCGTCGCAAGCTCTTCATGCACATCAACGTGACCATCGGCCTTATCGGTTTTGTGGGAGCGCTGGTTGAGGCCCTACGCGGTTACGGCGCAGCGCGATCGGCGGGCTTGGATCCTGACATGATCGCACTGACTTCAAAGTTGATCATGGCCGGATTGCTCTTCATTTACGTAAACTTGTGCATCAAGTCGTTTGTTGAAGCACGGCGGGCTCGAAAGCTCGAATAGGCGGGATCTAAAGTATGGGAACAATGCGTGGCGGCATGGGTATGGGAATGCGCGCTGAGCGCTCACCTCACGGCCGCGGCGGGCGTGCTGGGCAGTCAGACGTACCTAAGAAAAAGCCCAACCTGAGAAAAATATGGCCGGAGGTGAGGGCGCTCGTTCTTCCGCGCAAGGGCCTGCTGATTCTGGGTCTGTGCCTCATGTCCGTGAACCGCATCGCTGGCCTGGTGCTGCCCTACATATCGAAGACTCTTCTCGACAAGGTGCTTTCTCCGCAGCATCCGCATCCTGAAATGCTGCCGCAGATCATCGTGATTGTGTTTTCGGCCATGGTGGTGCAGGCGGCTACGTCCTTCTCACTTACGCAACTGCTTTCGAAAGCAGGGCAGCGCCTGATTGCCGACATGCGTCGCCAGGTCCAGCGCCATGTAGGCCTGCTGTCTGTCGCTTATTACGACGAGAATCGCACCGGCAACCTTGTTTCGCGCATCATGAGCGACGTTGAAGGCGTGCGTAATCTGGTGGGTACGGGCCTGGTCGAGTTCGTCGGTGGAATGCTCACGGCGGTATTGGCCTTCCTCTACCTGATGCATTTGAGCGTCACGGTTACGCTGACCGTGTTCAGCGTGATGGGCGTGTTTGTGTTCGTGCTGCAATATGGCTTTAAAACCATTCGCCCAATCTTCCGCGAACGCGGCAAGATCAACGCCGAAGTCACGGGCCGTCTTACTGAATCGCTCGGCGGAGTGCGTGTTATCAAGGGCTATCACGCTGAAGAGCGCGAGGCGACCGTCTTTTCAGCCGGAGTTGAACGGCTGCTGCAAAACGTGATGAAGTCGCTCACCATGACCAGCGTTCTCGGCTCCGCTTCCACTACGGTGCTTGGGCTGGTTTCGGCATTGGTCATGTGGTTGGGTGGTCACAACGTTCTCGGCCATACGTGGACAGTGGGCGATTATTTCAGCTACAACATGTTTCTCGCCTTCATGATCGCGCCGGTCTTCCAGATCGTGAACATCGGTACTCAATTGACGGAGGCCTTCGCGGGACTGGATCGCACCAACGAGATCATGTCGGAGTTGGAAGAAAACCAGAGCCCGGGCAGAACATTCAAGATGCCGCCGATTCAAGGCACGGTTGAATTCGACAATGTTGAATTCTCTTACGTTCCCGACAAGCCGGTGCTGCACGGCATCAGCTTTCAAGCCGACCCTGGGACCGTCACGGCGCTGGTGGGCTCATCAGGATCGGGTAAATCTACAATAATCAGCTTGCTCTGCGCGTTCCATATTCCGTCAAATGGAAACGTGCTCGTAGATGGAATCGACCTTGCTGCGGTTGATTTGAATACATATCGCTCGCAGCTCGGCGTCGTGCTGCAGGAGTCGTTCTTGTTCGACGGCAGCATTCGCGAGAACATTCTGTTTTCCCGGCCCGATGCAAGCGAAGATGAATTCCTCTTTGCCTGCCGCACGGCGCGCGTCGATGAATTTGCCGAGCGATTCCCTGAAGGCTACGACACAATTGTGGGCGAGCGCGGAGTCAAGCTATCCGGCGGCCAGCGTCAGCGACTTTCAATCGCGCGTGCGCTGCTTGCAGATCCGCGCATCCTGATTCTCGACGAGGCGACAAGTTCACTCGATTCGGAATCGGAAGCGATGATCCAGGCCGGCCTGAACCAGTTGATGCAGGGAAGAACCACGTTCGTGATTGCGCACCGCCTGTCGACAATCCGCCGGGCCGACCAAATCCTGGTCGTGGAGGAAGGGCGCATCATCGAACGCGGCAATCACGCCCAGCTCTTCGCACTGGGCGGCCGCTATTACGATCTGTACACGCGCCAGCATGGACTGGAAGCGAATTTGTTCCTCGCTCCTGGCGAAGGCGACGTGGTCCCTGAGACGGAATAGCGCCTAGACTTTCCAGAGTTTTCCCCAAGTCAATCGGCTCGCACTAAGTTCGGAAAACCGCCCGCGACATCGTCCCAAGCTTAGATACCCCGTATCACGCCTTGACGCTAGTCTCATATTTTGAGAAGCTGTATCTATAGCCAAGAAGGCGACTGGGAGGTTAGCTGATGCGTGATGCGGCACCGCAAGGCACCTATAAGGTCCAGGCCCTGGACCGGGCCTTTGCAGTACTGGATTTACTCGGAGAGAGCGAAACTCCGCTCGGACTAGCGCAAGTTGCGTCATCGCTACAGTTGCACAAGAGCACCGCGCACCGCTTCCTAATGGTTTTGGAACGTCATCGCATGGTGGAACGCACCGCAAGCGGAAAGTTCCGTCTTGGCCTGCGACTGTTCGATTTCGGCAACCGGGCGATTGAGCAGTACGATCTTCGTGAGCGCGCTCAGCCGCATCTTCGCCGCCTGGTGGCCGAGACTGAAGAAACGGCGCACCTTTGCGTTCTTGAAGCCTCGCGCGTAATTTATATCGATAAGATTGAGCCGGCACGCTCGGTCCGGATGATTACCCGCATCGGCGCAAGCAATCCCGTGCATTGCACATCGGTCGGCAAGGCCATCCTCGCATTCCTGCCTGAAGAGCGGGCCAACGATGTGGTCAAGCGTCTCCGCTTCGAGAGATTTACGCATCGCACCATCGCCACCGTTGAAGCATTGCGCACTGAAATGGAAAAGACCCGCCGCCGCGGATATGCGGTAGATGACGAGGAGTTCGAAGAAGGCCTGCGCTGCATCGCGGTGCCTGTGCTGGACGCACAGCGTCAACCGGTAGCGGCTGTCAGTGTTTCTGGGCCATCATTCCGAGTTACAGCCCAGAAATTACCGTCAATTGCGAACCATCTGCTGCAGTGCGTACGCGGAATTTCGATGGATATGGGGTACATTTCCTCAGGCCGCGCATCTCGCGTAGCCTGGACCGCATAATCGGCTGCAACGACAGCAAAAACTGTGAAGATCTCCGGAGGGGAGCCTGCTCCCAAGGTCGAATCTTTCTGTTAAACTCTTTTATGTGCCAAGGCCAAATCGAATTCTGTAACAGAGGATTAGACTACCGCCTTGGACAGAGCAATTAGGGGACGTAGCTCAGTTGGTTAGAGCGCTGCCCTGTCACGGCAGAGGTCGCGGGTTCGAGCCCCGTCGTCCCCGCCATACATTCCAAAAGACTTACGGGTGTTTGGCAAGTGACATTCAAAGGTACAACAAAGGTACAATAACAAAACTCCCCAAGCGCGACTGATCAGCCAAGCCTGCGACTTGTCAACTAGAGATTCAGATTATCTTCCCTTAAGATGCCCGCGCACGAATGCCATATGAGTCCGAAGCTATGATGTGCAAACGCTGGAATTGACGCATCAGGCGCAGCCGCTCACAACAGCCAACCCGCGGACTCTTGCGTCCATCTTCGTGCCTGAAGCCAACCGCCAAGATCTGTCATGCGGCTGGGATGGCTATCCCTCTGTTGCCCGTGCAGCCATCGACCCCCAAAAAGTCAAAGCACGCTGCCCTGACACTGGAATCGCTTCAGGGTTGTTGTGCCGGCGGCCCTTGCATTTCCGCGGCAGCCGGCATCTAATGCCGAGATTGTGAAGGCGATCGAACAGAACACTAGTCTTGCGCTGACGGGCTTGAGCGCCGTTGCTGGGCAGATCGTATTGCTGCGAGAGTTGATTGTTGTCTTCAATGGTAACGAAATCTCGCTCGGCATCATGCTCGCCACATGGCTGTTCTGGACTGCGGTGGGAAGCGGCGCCTGCCATGCTCTTCGCCGAGGTACGAGGAGCCCGCGGCAAACTACGGCAACGCTCCAATGTTTGTTGGCGGTAAGTCTGCCAGCGACGATCTTGGCATTGCGCGCGGTAAGATCCGTTTTTGAGAGTGTCCCGGGTGAGTTGCTAGGACCGATTCCTATGATGCTCACGACGCTTGTCTGCCTGAGCCTTTTTTGCACGATCTCAGGTGCGCTCTTTGTGGTTACGGCGCAGATGTTTGAAATTGAATGCGGCGTGAGCGCGCGCGTGGCTGCCAGCTCGGCCTATTTGCTTGAGGCGGCAGGTTCCGCATTGGGCGGGATTCTGGCCAGTATTGTGCTGCTGAGATTTCTGGGATCCTTCCAAATTGCAATCCTCATCAGCCTGCTGAACCTCTGCATGGCTGCAGTGCTGTTGCTGCGGGCGAGCCGCAGAAGCGCTGTTGCGCTGGCGTGCGCGGCAGCGTTGTCCGCGATCCCACTGTTGATGTTCGTTGCGCCGCGTCTCGACAGGTCTGCGCAAACGCTTCTGTGGCGGGGCTTCAAGCTGGTTGGCTCGCGCGACACGATCTACGGCAACCTTGCCGTTACTGAAACCGGCACGATCCGCAGCATTTATTCAAACGGCGTCATCTTGGCCAACGCTCCGGACCCTAGCGCTGCGGAGGAAGCCGTGGATTACGCCCTTCTCGAGCATGCGGCGCCACAGCGGATTCTGCTGCTCGGTGGGGGTGTGAATGGCGCGATCGGCGAAGTGCTGAAGCATCCGTCCGTTACACAGATCGATTATGTCGAGCTGGACCCGGCGCTCATTGAGATGGCGCACCAGTACTTTCCCGCGCAAGCCGCTGACTTTTCCGACGCGCGCGTGCACGTCCACTATGCGGATGGTCGGCGGTATTTGAAAAATGCAGACGGCAGATTCGACGTAATCATTGTTAATGTGCCAGACCCGCAGACGGCGCAGTTGAATCGCTTCTACACGGAGGAGTTTTTCCGCTCCGTTCGTGAACACCTTGCACCGAGCGGACTTCTGGCACTTGAGTTACGTTCGTCGGAGGAGACGCTCAGTCCAGACCTCAAGGACTTTCTGCGTTGCATTCGGCATACGCTCGAAGCGGTGTTTCCGCAGGTTGTCGCAATTCCGGGTGAGACGATTCATTTCTTCGCCGCTACCGAGTCGGTTGTCCTTACCGCCGATCCGCGCATACTGGTGTCGCGACTGCAGGAGCGGCAGCTCAAATCGAAATATGTGAGTCAGTACTTCATTCCTTACCGCATGACGCCCGACCGCATGCAGCAAGTCGACGAGGAACTGCGACCGTCGCCAAAGACGCCTGTGAATCGCGACTTTGCGCCGGTGGCGTATTCATTCGACGTTGTCCTGTGGAGTGCACAATTCAGTTCGGCTTACTCCGACTGGTTTCGCTCTGCGTCGCACGTTTCATTCCGAAGTGTCTTCGGCGCGGTGGTGGTCGTGCTTCTGATTGCCGTTGCGCTTGTAGTGTTTGTGTCCCGTCCCAATAGGCGAGCGCGGTTGGCAGCGGCGTGCTGCACCGCCGCCACAGGCTTCACCTTGATGGCGTTGCAGATTTTCCTGCTGCTTGGATTCGAGTCGGTCTACGGTTATGTGTTTCACCAACTCTCGATTCTCATTGGGCTTTGCATGGGAGGCATTGCGCTGGGAGGCTGGATGGCCATGCGGCACATTTCCCGCGGACATCATTCATCCCGCCGCTTGATGACTGCCGTCCAGTTTCTGCTTGCGGTTTCGGGCCCTGCACTTTTGCTTGCAATTTCGCAATTGAGCACCGTTTCGGGTACCGCTGCAACATGGGTATCGGCACAACTGGCCTTCCCGACTCTTGCTGCTCTCTCGGGAATATTGGGCGGCTACGAGTTTGTGGTTGCGGCGCAGGGCTTCATCCCCGATGGAGGCGGTCGGCTAGCACTGGGCGTGCTCTATGCCATGGATCTCGTGGGCGGGTGCGCTGGCGCACTGGTACTCAGCACCTACTTGATTCCAGTATTTGGATTCTGGAAGACTGCATGGCTGGGCGCAGAAATCAACCTCGCCTCCGCTCTGCTCGCCGCGTGGCATCCACAAAAGAGAGACTAGTCCCAGCCTGATTGCTTACTGCTTGTGTTCCCCGAATACAACAGCCGTGAAACTGAAGATGTCGGTATTCTCGTCCTTCCAGCAATCGTGTTTCATGCCGGCTTTTGCGCAGGTCTGCTCAAGGAATGTTTGCCGATCCCAATGCTGCTCCGCCGAAACCTGAGGAAGCAATAGACCTTCGCCGTCGCCGTTCTTCATGAAGAGTCCGTCGCGGCCAACGTTGATCTGGTCAATATCAGTGACGCGGCGCAGGGGCGAGAGGACTGAGATCTCGTATTCGAGTTGCGACAGCTCCGCGGCGGAAACGGGACGGAAGCGCGGGTCGCGCAATGCCGCGTAGGCAGCAGTGTCGCGCACCGTCGAGTAAAGAGGCTTGATCGGCGAGGTGTAACCAATGCAGCCGCGCAGCATTCCGCCTTCTTTGATGGTCACAAATGCGCCGTATTCTTGGTTGAGTGTTTCGCTCTTGCTTGCGGGCGGATCATAGGGCTTGTTCGTCTGGACTGCGTACTCCGCGGACTTGCGTGCCAGGGCGAGCAGTTCGCTTTTCTCCTGCTCAGTGAGCGAGAACGGCACCTCAACCGCATCGTGCTTACCTTCCACAAAAAGATCAGCGCTGTAGCCGACCACGCGCGAATGATCGCCGGATGTATCGCCGGAGTTTAAGTACCTGAGCACCTTGGCCTCGTTGGCCCCCATGCGTTCGGCGTAGATCATGGCGGCCACAATGGGTGCGCCGCCGCAGGCCTCCCAGGTGCGAGTCTGAAAATTGCGCGACATGCTGTAGTAATCCCATTCTGCCAGTGCATGGAGAGTCTTGTGATCTATGGTCTCGGCCAGATCGTAGGGATGATAGTGAGAGAGATCGGAGCTGGCCAGAATCAGCGTGTCGCCGAGCGCATGACTGCTCTTTTCTTCGTTTTGAATCATCTTTGCCAGCGTCACACCCAGCGCACGGCTGCTCTCGTAACTCTGGTCGCCCATTACGATAGGCACAAGCTCAAAGGCGCCAAGCACCTTCTGCAGCCAGGGCAATTCCACTTCGATAGCGTGCTCGCCGCCGGCAGATGTGGGCGTGTGCCCCTGCTCGGAAAGGCGGATGGTGGAGCTCATCTTCGTCAACTGGCGCGCGAACTTCTTGTCGACGGGAATGGTTCCAAGCGGAGTCTCATAGGCGTCGCCATCATAAACCGCGGTGAAGTCGAAGCCCACGTAGTGCGAGGGAGCGATCACGACGACACGCGTATATTTGTGCCCCTTCAACGCCGCGTAGGTCCAGGCGGCCACCGGGCCTGAGTACGGATATCCCGCGTGCGGCGCAACCGCGGCAAGGATGGGACCGTCAAGGAGTGGCGGCCCAGCATGCGCCAGCATGTTGTCGATCATTGCCGACAGCTCTTTGGGGTCAGCGGGATAGAAGGCACCGGCAACTGCGGCCTGGCGCACCTTCTGAAGTCCTGCGCCATTGACATGCCTGATAGGTGCAGAGACTAGAAACGCGACGAGGGGAGCCATCAGCCAAGCCATATTAGAACTCCTCTTGATGTTCATGCGACCAACCTCCCGAGGCCCCTTTTATGATGCGCTCACGCGTGCCAAAAACCGGGAATTAGATGCCGGCAGAACGGACAAGTGCCATCTTTGCGGATCAACAAACTGCTGGCCGTAAAACCCACGCGCTCCACCAACATTTTGCGGCACTGCGGGCAATAGGTGTTTTGCGCCGGATGCCCCGGCAAGTTGCCGATGTAGACGTAGTGAAGGCCCTCAGCGTCGGCAATCTCCTTGGCGCGCTCCAGAGTAGGCACCGGCGTGATAGGTAGATTCTTCAACAGATATTCGGGATGAAACTGTGTGAAGTGTAGCGGTACATCCGGACCCAGGTTGGAATTGACCCATTGCGCCAGGCCGCGGAACTCCGCATCGCTATCGTTGAGTGTAGGCACCACCAGGTAGACGATCTCGATCCACTTGCCCATCTTGCGCAGCGTCACCAGGGTATCGAGCACCGGCTTCAACTGGCCGGTGACAACCTTTGCGTAATAAGACTCGGTGAAGGATTTCAGATCGATCTTTACCGCGTCCATCTTGCTGTATGCCTGCTTGAGCGCGTCCTGCTGGATGTAGCCGTTGGAGACAACGATGCTGCGAACTCCGGCCTCGTGCCCGGCATCGGCAGTGTCCATAAGAAACTCGCTGAAGACGACAGGTTCGCTGTATGTGTAGGCGATGGTGGGGCAGTTGTTTTGCCGGGCAATGGCAGCGATGCGCTGTGGTGGTACGTATTCGGCAGGAATCTGCTCGGGGCGCGACTGCGAGATATCCCAGTTCTGGCAGAACTTGCAATTTACATTGCAGCCCGCCGTGGCAATCGAGAAGGCGACGGTTCCGGGTAGATAGTGGAAGAGTGGCTTCTTTTCGATTGGATCAATGTGGGCAGCACAAACGCGCGAGTGGACCAACGAGTAATAAACTCCGCCGCGATTCTCACGCACGCCGCAGTAGCCGCGTTCCTTGTCACCCACGTTGCATTCGCGCGGGCAGAGCTTGCATTTGATCTTCTTGTTTGCAAGCTTGTCGTAGAACTTCGCTTTAACCACAAATTGCGCGTCGCTCCGCGCCTGCCGACTGGATTGTGATGAAAGTGAGGAGGGGCTCGCGACGGCCGACGCCGCCAATTCGCCGAGAGCCACTCCCGAGGCGAGCGCGCACATCAGAAACGAGCGGCGATCGAGCGGGGCGCGCTCCGATCGACTTGCCGGCACCAACCCGCTTTGCCTTTGAACGAATTCACACAACATGATGCACCTCCCGCTTCCATGCGGGTTACACCGCAGCACTAATCTGAACAGGATCAATGCGGTTCGGATCGCAATTGCCCAGGCGATGCTCGAGGTCTGCAGCGGTAATGATGTAGCCCGGCGGTCTTTGCTCGGCTTCAAGTGTCTTCAGACCCTTTTCGGCGCGCTTGCGCTCAATCATCTGCCAACCGGTTGCGTCCAATGCTACCGGATCCTGGGAAACAAGCAGGCTGTTGCACTGCCAACTGTGTTCTGGCTTGAATGCCGGGCCGCCTTCATACATTGCGGTTGTCGCGTCACAGATCGTCAATCGCATCCTGGTTCGGATCTTAGGCAGCATGTTCAGGTCCGCGACGTAGGGATCGCAGCCGTTGGGGTGGTACTTGTTGGGGTTGTGAATCACGCCGTACATGTTTTTGAGCGCGATTGTGACGCCGGCACCGTCGTGGTCCTTGAGGACGGGGACATTGATGAGGAAGTCAGTATATCGGGTGAGAATCTTTGACAGCCGGCTTCCCACGCTGCCAAAGGCGGTCAGGTCGTCTTCGTAATCAACGCGATCGGTGCCGAAGCATTGCACGCGGTTTCCGCCGACTGACAATTTGAAACCCGCGCGCTCCATCTCCTGGCTATCGCGATCCCAGATGACGATATCCCCAGCTTTAATTCCAGCCTGCTGGAGCCGCTCGCAGATGGCTTCGATCAGTTTCAGGTTCGAGGCGATACCGCGACCTCCGAGCGTATTCACTTTCAGTCCAACGCGGTCACCGCGACTGACCAAGCGCCGCCACGCCGCAAGAGGAGTGTCGATAGAACGATCGCGATCAAAGAATGCCAGCATGGCGCGGTCGAGCAACGACTGAATCCGGTTGGCATCGACAGTAGAACCCGTGCCGCGCAGCAGGGGATCGTGCGCAACCACGACTCTTGACTTGGCGGTGAGCGCCGGCTCCTGGGCCTTAGTCATCCGGCTTGCTCCTAAAGCCACAGCGCCAGTGAAGCACTGCCTGAGAAAATCCCGGCGGTTGGCGCTACGCAAGGCTGTCATAAGTTACTCCGGTGACAGAGCGGCTTGGGTTTGGCCCTCGCCGCCAACAGCGAAGCATAGCGGATTCAGGGTGAAATTTCAGTGATGAGCGGCACGGTCAAGAGAAGCTGCCCCGCCTCACCTCAAGACGCCCAAAAGCTTGGCATTCAACTACCGTCCTGCTCTTGCTACCCCTTGACATCGGCGCGTTTTCGGTAGCATCATTCGGTCAATTCTCACTTCGGCAAATGCAGCTAATGGAGGTGGATTTATGGCTCCTAATCCGTCTCGTCGCGCGTTTTTGTCAGCTGGGCTGATGCTGCCGGTTGCAACTGCAAGCTCCAAAATGGGCTTCCTGAATTCCGGGGAGGCTGCCGATTCAGCAGTAAAGCTCGACTACAAAGTTCTGGGGCGCACCGGTTTGAAAGTCACCACCGTGGGATTCGGCTGCATGATCACGTCGGACGGCAGTGTGATTGAGCGGGCTGCCGATGCCGGGATCAACTACTTTGATACCGCACGCGGATATTCGCACGGTAACAATGAGCGCATGGTGGGCGCGGCCCTGGGGGCCAAGCGGAAGCAGGTAGTGCTCTCGACCAAGACGCACGCACCGGACAAGGCGGGGATGCAGCAAGACCTTGAACAGAGCTTGCGCGAATTGAATACGGATTACATCGATATCTGGTATCTGCACGGCCGCAGCAGCGGAGACGAAATCCGCGACGACATGATCGAGGCGCAGCAAATTGCCAAGCAACAGGGGAAGATTCGCTTTTCCGGCGTCAGTACGCATAGCGGCCAGCAGCAACTACTGCCCTGGATGGCGCAAAAGGGCGTCTTCGATGTGGTTCTCACATCCTACAACTTCACAATGGATCCCGGCATGGAGCAGGCGATCGCTACGGTGTCCAAGGCGGGGATGGGCGTCGTGGCCATGAAGGTAATGGCGGGCGGAATTCGCAGCGTGCGGCCAGGCGCTCGAATGTACGACAAGTTGACCCGGCCCGGAGCATTGTTGGCGGCCTTGAAGTGGGTTGTGAATAAGCCCAACGTGGCGACGACGATTCCCAGTATGACGGATAACGATCAACTGGAAGAAAACCTGAAAGCGATGGGTCGTCCGTTCTCCGCAGGCGACCAGAAGTTGCTGACCGCGCATCTGGAGATGATCCGGCCGGTTTATTGCCGCCTCTGCGGGCAGTGCGAGGGCACGTGCCGGAAGGGCCTTCCGGTGGCCGATGTGTTGCGCTGTTTAACCTATGCAGACGGATATGGGCAGTTCGCGCTGGGGAGAGAGAGATTTCTTGAGTTGACCGCCGCCGGGCATGCTGCCGTTCGCTGCGGCGACTGCGATGGGTGCACCGTCAAGTGTCCCCACGGCGTCCACGTTTCGGAGCGGGTGGCGCGGGCACAGGAGTTGTTTGCATGAAGACTGCCGGTCTGCTGCTGGCCTTCCTGTTAGCCGCGGAGACGGCCGGCGCGCAAGACTACTTGAACTGCCATTTCGTGCCCGGCTGGCAACCGTCAGGTGCAAAACGTCAATATGCCGCCGACAATTTATATGAATACAATGATGGTGGGGCGGAAGGCTATTTGAGTTTCGGCTTCGTGCGCATGCAGGGAATTACTTGCGCGTCGGGCGCGAACACACTGGATATTGATGTCTCCGAAATGAGCGATGCCGATTCTGCTTACGGCATGTTCGCCGCCAACCTCGATTCAAGCATGCCCATCGCCAAATTAGGAATGGGTGGGCAGGTCGAGAAGCAGAGCGCCTGCTTCGCCAAGGGCAAGTATTTCGTGGAACTGGTTGAGGTGGCCGCAAATCCAGACAGCGACGACACGGCGACCATGCATGCCTTTGCGACAAGGATGCTGGAGCATCTGGAAGGCCGGGAGACTCCCCCAGAGGTGTTGGAGTGGTTTGCGAAAGACGACCTTGCCTCCATCCGTCTGGTTCCGGAAAGTGTGCTGGGGCTGCGGCAGCTCAAGCGCGGCTACGTGGCGAAGTACCCGCAGGGTCAGGCCTTCATTGTGCAGGAAGAGTCTCCCGAGGCCGCGGCGGCGGTGTTGAAGAGCCTCCGCGCAGGATTTGAAGGAGTTACAGCCGTGAAGGTGGGCGACGAAGCATTCCAGGCAACAGCTAAATACCTTAAGGGCGTCTGCATCTTTCGCAAAGGGAAAACCATCGCGGGCTATGCAAACCTGGCTGAATCCAGAGATGCCGCCACTCGAGCCGAAAGACTCGCTGCGCGGATTCCGTAGAAGACTGGGCGCGAATGGAGCGTGAGTGTTTTGCTGCCACAGGTCTGGATGTGCGTGCTGGCTGAGTTGAACGAAGGATTCGGCCGCAGCGGACACTCATGAAAAGGCGTTTTAAGAACAAGTCCGTGACCTTGATCACTGTCCTTTAAACGGTCGACTCCGATCATTCTTTCTGTACGCACGGCGCACGCAGCTGGGTTGCGCGGAGGGCCTTGTGGCTGGATCAAGGTTGCAGCGGTGGCGCAGAATTTCACAAGTGCTCTTTCTATTTCTGTTTCTTGCGCTGCTGGCGTTCACGTCTTTGCACTCCATGTTCGGCACCACCAGTGACATTCACCTGCGCGGGCCGGTGCGGCTCTTCTTTGAGTGGGACCCGCTGGTTGCGGTGGCGAATGCGCTGGCCACGCACGCTCTCTATCGCGGCCTCCTGTGGAGCCTGGTCATTCTGCTGCCGACACTGTTTCTGGGCCGCTTCTTTTGCGGCTGGATCTGCCCTATGGGCACGCTGCAACACTTTGTGGGGAACATGCCTTCCGAGGCCAAGCGGGGCACGCAGCGCATTGAGGCAAACCGATATAAGCGCTGGCAGACGGTCAAATATGCCGTGCTGATGGCCGGCCTTGTGGCCGCATGCTTCGGTTCGATGGTTATCGGGTGGCTCGATCCTTTCAGCCTGCTGGTTCGATCAATTGGCCTTTCGATTCTGCCGGCGTTCAACTTTACGGTGCGGGCCGTACTGGCGCCTTTGGAGAACAGCCACCTTGCAGTCATCAAAGCGACGGGCGAAACAGCGCACGCAGTACTGCAGTTTTTGGTACTGGACTTTCGTCAGGCACATTTTACGCAGGGACTTGCGCTGGGAATTCTCTTTCTCGTAATTCTGTCGGCCAGTCTGCGCATCACGCGACTGTGGTGCCGATCGATTTGCCCGCTCGGTGCTCTTTTAGGAGCGGTCTCGCGCTGGAGCGTGTTCGGTCTGCATAAGGATGCCGAAAGCTGCGACAAGTGCAATCGCTGTTTGCTGCACTGTCAGGGCGGCGACGATCCAATTGGAGGCGCGCCGTGGCGCAAGGCCGAGTGCCTGATGTGCATGAACTGCGTGGGCAGCTGCCCACACGGCAGTCTGGTTTTCCGCTTCTTCCGGAATGAGAAGGAAGTTGCCTCGCCCGATCTGAGTCGGCGTCGCACATTGACCGGTCTGGCGGCCGGCGCCGTCGTCGTTCCGCTGATGCGCGCCGACACAGCAATGGGTAAGAGCCGGAATGAGCGACTCCTGAGGCCGCCGGGCGCGCTTGATGAGCCGGATTTTCTCTCCCGCTGCATCCGCTGCGGAGAGTGCATGAAGGTTTGCCCGAACAACTCGCTGCACCCCACGCTCGGCGAGGCCGGCCTCGAAGGATTGTGGACACCGACGCTGGTACCGCGCATCGGTTACTGCGAGCCCAGTTGCATACTTTGCTCTGAAGTGTGCCCAACAGGTGCAATCTGGCAGATTACGCCCCGGGAAAAGGGTTGGGTGGTGGGCGTTGGCCAGCAGAGTCAGCAAGTGCGGGTAGGTACTGCATTTTACGACCGTGGCCGCTGTCTGCCCTGGGCCATGGCCACTGAATGCATTGTCTGCGAGGAGTGGTGCCCGGTTTCGCCCAAGGCTATTTATTTGCAAGAAGCCCAGGTGATTGACGCGGCGGGCAACACCAAAACACTGAAGCAGCCGCGTGTTGATCCCAGCCGCTGCGTGGGCTGTGGCGCCTGTGAGTTCGCCTGCCCGCTGCAGGAGCGCCCTGCGGTTTATGTGACGAGTATCGGCGAAAGCCGCTCCCCCAGCCGCCAAATCCTGCTTGACCGAAAGTAAAGGAGAACTTCAACATATGTTGTGCAATGGAAGATGGATGTTAGCCGTGACAGTGCTTGCGATCGCAGGCGCAGCTGGCTGCACAGGATGCAGGAAGACCAAGGTCGACCTGTTTCCGGCTTCGGGAGCGGTGGCGGGATGGGAAAAAACCGGCGACACGCGCACCTTTGCGGCCAAGGATCTCTGGCAGTACATCGACGGCGACGCCGAGCAATACATATCGGCCGGAGTGGTCTCGACTGCAACCTCCGACTACAAATACCAGGGGCACTTGGAAGCGGTTGCGGACGTTTACACGATGGGTGATTCGGCAGGCGCGAAGAAGATTCTGGAGAGCGGACAGACAAAGGATGCAAAGACTGTGCAACTGGGCGATTCGGGCGTCGCATACGCGCAAAGCGTGACCTTCCGCAAGGGGCCGTACCTAGTTCGCATAGTGGCCTACGAATCGACTCCGGATGCACCACAGGCTTTAGTGGCGCTGGCCCAAGGAGTTGAAGCAAAACTGTAGGTTTACGCGGCCACATGCATTGATTTGAGAGAGAACCTTCGATGAAGAATCGTCGTGAATTCCTGAAGACCGCGGCCACAGGAGCCGCGATGCTGAGTTCCAGCGGGGCTGGTCTGACTGGCATGCTGGCTCAACACGCAGAGATGGTCAAATCGCGAGTCGTGGTGGCCAGGGATGTGGCGCTGCGCGGCACGGGATCGCAGCCCGATGAGAAGCGCGTACTCGACCTGCTCGACAAGGCGATGGCCGCCTATACCAGGCGCGAGAAGCCGATTGAGGCTTGGAGACGCATTGTGCCCCCGGAACTTCTCAAAGACAAGGTCATCGGGTTGAAGGTGAACGGGCTGGGAGGGAAGGGGATTTCGACGCACGCTGTTCTGGTATTGGCCATCTGCGAGCGGCTGCAACAGGCCGGAGTGGCTGCGGGTAACATCGTGGTGTGGGAGCGTGACGCGCGCAGTCTTGAAGTTTGTGGACTGACTGTGAATACCGACTCGAGGCGCGTCCGCTGCTTCGGGAACGATGTTGCCGGATACGAGGACCAGCAGGTGCAATGCGGACCAGTCCGCATAAGGTTGGCGAAACTCCTCACGCGCGAATGCGCGATGGTGATCAACCTGCCCATTTTGAAAGACCATGACCAAGCGGGCATGACGTTTTCGATGAAAAACATGTACGGCGCCGCAGACACGCCATACCTTCTGCATCCGAACAACTGCAATCCCGGTGTGGCGAATTTGAATTGCATAAAAGCAATCCGCGAGAAGGTCACTTTGACGATTGGGGATGCGATGTCGTCGGTCTATCAGGGCGGGCCCATGTTCCGTCCCGAGCACCTCTGGTATCCAAACACGCTTATCGTTGGTGGGGATCGCGTGGCTGTGGATCACACCGCATGGCAGATGCTGGATGGCAAACGCGTTGAGGCCGGTCTGCCGACACTAGAAGCGGCTGGGCGCAGACCACAGTACATAGAGACCGCGGCCGACGCCATGCACAGATTAGGCGTTAACGATCCGCAACGAATCCGGTTGATCGAAGTTTGACGGGGCAAAGTGATGGGCAGGGAATCGAACGAAGCGAACGACGAGAACCCGGAGACGCACATGACACGGCGCGATGCGATGCTCGCACTGATGCGGCTGGGCGGTGCAGCGGCGGGAGCTGCGGGCGCGGGTGTCTGGCTAAGCGAGCACAGTTTTCGCCCGGTCCCGGCCCAAGCCGAACAGGCGCGGCGCGATCATCGCACAGCCATCGATCTGCAATTGCCGCAGATTACTGTTATCCAAGGTGGAGAGCCGCGTGCGCTGGTTCAAAAAGCTCTAGATAATCTGGGTGGCATTCGCCGTTTCGTCAGCCGCCAGGACGTGGTGGTGCTGAAGCCCAACATCGCTTGGGATCGCACTCCGGACCAGGCTGCCACTACCAATCCTGAAGTGGTTGCAGAGATGGTGCGACAGTGCTGGCAGGCCGGTGCAAAGCGGGTGGTTGTCACCGACGTCAGTTGCAACGAGCCGCGCCGATGTTTTCTGCGTTCGGGGATTCAGGCGGCTGCTCGCGCCGAGGGAGCGGAGGTAATACTTCCCGCCCCCGAGCTCTTTCGCGAGGTGGACATCGGCGGCGTGGTACTGAACAGTTGGCCTGTATTCAGGCCTTTCCTTGAAGCAGACAAGGTCTTCAACCTGCCAATAGCCAAGCATCACAGTCTGGTTGGCGTAACGCTGGGAATGAAAAACTGGTACGGAATCCTGGGCGGAGAGCGAAACCGCCTTCACCAACAGATTCACCAAAGTCTGGTTGACTTGGCCAATTTCATGCTGCCCACCGTCACGCTGATGGACTGTTACCGGGTATTGCTACGCAATGGCCCCACCGGCGGCAACCTCGAAGACGTGGCCGTGAAGAAGACGATGGTGGCCGGCACAGATCCCGTGGCCATCGATGCATATGTGGCCAAAGCTTATTGGAACCTGGATCCCGACCACTTGCCTTATTTGCAGATGGCTGCGGCGCGCGGACTCGGAACGGTGGACTTTGCCGAGCTGGCGATAAAGGCCAACCAAATAAATGAGCAAGGCCAGTTGTTGCGATAAGACTCGAACGTCGGCTAATCGTCCAGCTGATACTCTGATCAAGTCGAATTCGCCATAAAATCCAAGGAAAACAGGAACACTACTTGCTGTCACGGCAGAGGTCGCGGGTTCGAGCCCCGTCGTCCCCGCCATACATTCCAAATGACTTCTTGGAATTGGCGGAATTCAAATGGGGTGCAAAAGAGCCACAGAAATGTGTCCCTTTTGCACCCCAATTTCATTGTGCCCCATATATAAGGTTGCTGGATTCCTGGCTTCAGAATTAAGCACCCGTTTGCGATTCCGGTTGGGGAGAGAAAACTAGCGACATGACCCCCGCTTGGGCAGCTTGCTTCGCCGGCGTAATCGCCTGGGTATAGACATCGAGCGTCGACCGCAGTGAGGAGTGCCGCAAAAGTTCCTGCATCACCTTGAACTCTGTGCCGACGCTTCTCAAGAGAGTCGAGTACGTGTGCCGGAAGGTGTGCCAGCCGAACTTCTTTTCGATTCCAAGTTCTTCCGCCCTGGGTCGGATGTACTTCCGCAAGATCGCCTGCCCCCAGTACGGTTGACGACCGCGGCGGCAGCCGCTTGCGAAAACCCAATCGCCGGGTTTGCGGTAGCGTTGATGCTCCTTCCATTTCTTCAGGGCTTCGACTATGACCGGATGAATTGGAACGGGCTTCTGTGAGGATTCAGTTTTACACGGTCCCACAACTCCGCACACAATCGAGCGCGTCACGTTCATCGTTGCTTCCGCGAGATTGATGTCAGACCACTTCAATCCAAACAATTCACTCTGACGCAAGCCGGTGGAGGCGGCGAGCAACACCAAGGTGCGTTCTCGAATAGCAAGACCATCCGCCAACACCCTGATCTCCGCCGGAGTTAAGACGCAGGGCGTCTTCTTCCGTTTCGCCCCTTGCCGAACCAATTGAATCGGATTGCGGTCAAAGAGTTCGTATCGGCAGGCGTGATTGAACAGAACGGACATCACGCCGCGGATCTTCGCACAGCTGCCCTTTGCAAGCGGCAAACGCCGAAGCCACGATTCGACTTCTATCGTTTTGATGTTCCCTAGTTCGTACTTTCCCCATTGAGGGACGATCCAACGTTTCAGATATCCCGCATAACATTTCTTCGTAGAGTAGCTGCGCCAGGTGTTTCCTTGTGCCAACTCGCATCGTTCGAAATGGCTGCAGAGCGCCGACAGAGTGATCGCGCGAAGGCTGATTCGTGGACTATCGCCGTTGATTTTCTCGACCAAGGAAGCGACCGCCCGACGAGCTGAGTCAGCATCGACGAACTCTTCGACGGTTCCGATTACTCTCTTGCGGTAAATACGCCGTCCCGAGTCGGATTTGTCGGACCAACGGAGTAGCCATACGTCGGGACCCCGCTTTCGTTTCTTCATAATCAAGCTGCAACCTTGCATTCTCATCCTCCGTGACCGCAGTAAGCAGTGCAGGGAAGATGATTACGTAAGTTGACCAGCAGTGGCGCTTGTTGAACCGGAATCACGTGAACACTGCTTTGCGGCGGCAGAGTTCTAGATTCGAGCTGAGGACGGTCGGCAGATGCAGTTCGCTGCAAACATGGAATCTGGTCTTACGAGACCAGGCCGAGGATTGGCCGATTGGGCCGACAAGCACGACAGTCCAGCAGCAACTGCCGACATTTCGGTGCTAATTTACCCTGAACGAAGTTGAACTGGAGTTCTGTGTAGCGGTTCCGAATTCATTTTGGCCATATCCGCGAAGCCGCGTCTGAAAGTCGAAGCAGTTCCTCGCGGCTTGCGCCATTGATCACGTCCGCGAACTGGCCCGCTCTGAAACTAAATCCGGACGGTCTCTCGAAGTGAAAGGCCATTGTACCTTCGGCAACTTCTTTTCGACGTATAAGCGTGGGAGGCCGCTGCGCACGCCCAGATGCGCAATTCTGACCAGCTTTCAGTAACCTGATGGTTGGATACTCGTCGATAGAAGGCTCTACATCAGGGCAAGGAAACTTCCCGAAAGAGGTCCTCACCGGGTCGCAGACACTCAAGGCGCAAGGAACTCTCGATGGATCTCAACAAATTGAAACCCACCACCAAACAGAGGAGAGAACTACGATGAAACCGAGCACAGAAGATAAGGCAACCGGCAACCTTCACGAAGTCAAAGGCGCTATCAAGCAGAAGGCCGGCGAGATCACGGAGAACCCCAACCTGGAAGCTGATGGCATTGCTGAAAAGAACGCAGGACAAGTTCAAAACGTCGTCGGCAAGATTGAAAAAGCTGTAGGCGCATAAGCGAATCAACATCGAACTCGGAGACGAGAAAGGTCAAGAGAGCATGGCGCAATCAGTATCGGAACATCTGGGCGTACAGATTGACGAGACAGCACGCAAGGCTTCGCGAGCGGCGTCTGCCGTTGCGGATGCGCTTGAGGATGGCGGTGGAGCAGCACGGCGGGTTACAAAACAGGGCAGCCATGCAGCAGCAGAGCTTCTTGCTGAAACAAGAGAGCGAGTACAGCGGCATCCTATTGAAACAATTGCGGCAGTATTTGCAGCAGGTATTGTGGCGGGAGCAGCGATCCGCTGGATGATGAAGCGAAGGCAATGTTAGCCAGGAACAGACAATATGAGTGAAGAGGGCCGGAACATTTCTGGAATGCACCGCGCAGAGCAAGGGAGAGTCGGGGAGGATCCAGGACTTGGTCGCGTCAGGGATGGATTGGCTGTTAACAGCAATGCGTGAACCTGTATGTGCGCGCATATAATTGGCCTTCACAATCCTTGCTTGCCAGAGGCGTAATGGCTCATGTAACTCTCAGGAATAGCTACCTGGCACTATCGGACCGGCTCAACCGTTTTCCGCAAGGAGCGCCGCCTTCTGAGCTTCTCTTCCGGATACTGGAGGTCTTGTTTACCAGAGACGAAGCGGCTCTGGTAGCGCTGCTTCCTATCAAACCCTTCAATGTTGCAGCGGCGGCAAGGGTATGGAAGAAACCGGTTGCTGAATCGCGAAAGATTCTTGAGGGCCTCGCATCGCACGGGATGCTTCTTGACATGGAGATGCAAGGGGAGCAGATCTTTGTCTTGCCTCCGCCCATGGCTGGCTTCTTCGAATTCTCAATGATGCGCCTGGGCAACGGATACGATCAGAAACTGCTGGCCGAGCTGTTTTACCAGTACCTGAACGTGGAAGAGGATTTTGTGAAGAACCTCTTTACCGGGGGCGAAACGCAGCTGGGCCGCGTCTTTGTCAATGAGAAGGCTCTGGCTACGGACCAAACGTTGACGGTGATGGACTACGAAAGAGCCAGCGAGGTGATCCACACGGCCTCGCATATGGGAGTTGGAGCCTGCTACTGCCGACATAAGTTGCAGCACATGGGGAAATCCTGCGATGCCCCCATGAACATCTGCATGACCTTCAGCGGGACGGCGCAGTCGCTGATCAAACACGGCATTGCGCGCAAGGTTGATGCAAAAGAAGGCATGGACCTGCTGGACGAGGCTCTGGCGCACAACCTCGTGCAGTGCGGTGAAAATGTACAACAGAAGGTGGCGTTCATCTGCAATTGCTGCGGATGCTGTTGCGAGGCTATGCTCGCCGCCAAACGCTTCGCTGTCCTAAACCCCATCGCCACCACCAACTTCCTGCCGGAAGTCAGTACGGATTCGTGTGACGGTTGCGGCAAATGCGTGACGGTCTGTCCAGTGGAGGCCATGGGACTCGTGTCTGCAGGCGACCCTCATAAGCCGAAGCGCAGAAAAGCGCGCGTCGATGAGTCCCTCTGTCTGGGTTGCGGCGTCTGCGTACGGACGTGTCCCAACGGCGGTATCAGACTCAGATTCCGGAAGATGCGTGTAATCACCCCGGTCACAACTGCCCATCGTGCCGTGCTCATGGCCATTGAACGGGGCCAACTTCAGAACCTGATCTTTGACAATCAGGCGCTTTGGAATCATCGCGCCATGGCCGCCGTTCTTGGAGTGATTCTGAAACTCCCTCCGGTCAAGCAAATCATGGCGAGCAAGCAAATGAAGTCACGGTACCTTGAACAGTTGATGCGACCCAGGGATTTTGTCCATCTGGAGCGTTGAGAGAAGGAGCGAAAGCCCCGGTCTGGCATCTGCTTCATCAACCGACGGGGCTCCAACGGGAGCCTAACTCCCGGATGGCCATCTAAACGACAACCGCCCAAACGGCAGACGAGCGCGAATTTATCATTTTATTACCCGCCGAGTGTCGAGTCCTGGTTTTTAAACCAGGTCAGTGCGTTCTCAAAATGCTGTAGATCGAAATCTGGCCAATATTCATCCCGGATATAGAAATCCGCATAAATCGATTGCACCGGAAGAAAACCGCTTAATCGGCGTCTTCCTCCCCAGCGTACGATCAAATCCAGACGCGAAACGTCACCAGAACGTAGGCCGCCGTCTTGAAGACCGGCCAGATCCCATTCCCAGCCATAGTTGACCAGTAGATTCACCTTCATTCCGACACCCTGGCGATGCCGGAATTCGTTTAACGCCTTGGGGAATTGCGTCGAGGTTTCATCGCCGAGGACAAGCAGAGCCGCTCCACGGCGTGCAATCTCAAAAGCAAATGCAACGCTGGCCTCGCTGAATGCCTGTTTCTGAATGGAAGGCCGCCTGGTGTTGTCCTGAGTAAAGCAATAAATGGAAGTTTCTTTGATCCCGCATTCTTTACATCTCTCAAACAGTACCAACCCCGGGTTGATACCTTGAGCATATCCGGCTTCTTTTGGCAGGCCATGATCCACAGCCCAGCGTCGATTCCCATCGGGAATGAAACCGATGTGACGCGGGATATTGTTTTTCGCCATTGCACACGTTCCTTAACCGAGCTTTACTTTCCACCGACTTATTCAACGCTAGCAACGCCACTACCGGCGCCGGGTTCGGCATCAAGGTGACGATGTCCTGAGCTACAAATAGCGGCGTCGCGGTCTCCGCCACCAACGCCAGTGGCGTCGTCGCATACGGCGTCAGGACCAATGTTTCGGGCTCAGGCAACTTCGCCCGGGCGGTCTACGGTGCCAATACGGTTGTGAGCAATGGCGGCTTCGGTGTCGTTGGCACTAACCCCGCCGACTCAACTAGTACGGGATGCATCGGCGTCGATGGCAGCGCGACCGGCGCCAGCAACATTATATGTTGTTCTCCTCCTTCAACAGTTCGTTTTATTTGCGCTGAGACAAATAACGGAACAGTCTTGCGTCCACCGACCACGGCCCAGATCCAACGATTAATAGGAATATGAGTCCAAGTAGCATGGAGACGTCTGTGCGTGCCTCATGTGTGGCGGCCCAGAAGCCCTTGTCGAGCATCATCGGAACTTTCGTCGTTGCGATGGCGACCGAAATATCCATGAGCAACGGGACCGCTGATAATCGCGTCAGGAAACCGAGCAGGATGAACGCGCCGAATGCGATCTCGACGACACCTACAAAAGGCGCCACGATAAGGGGCTCCGGTATGCCGATCTTTGCAAAGCGGCCCACACCCAGAGCATCAGAGAACAGAAACTTCTGAATCCCCTCTGAGAAGAACACTGCACCGGCGAGAATCCGAATCAAAATCGTTGTTGCCGGTGCGCTCGATCTGGTCAGTCCCTGAAACGCGACCATCAACCGCCGCTTCATCTTATCCAGCCGTTTTGGATTCTTACTCAAGATAAGCCCTGTCATCAGCGAATTAGCCGCGATCATCACGATCGAATGCAGCGTTGTCGCGACGTTGTATGCCTCAAATGAAAACAGCGTCACGATATGGCGCAGCACGTTCATGCCGTATAGCGTTGGAGTCTCTGTCTTTGGCTCGTTCCATGTCTTCCTGACTGTCGAAGAAAACGCAAAGAGGTCGATGCTGACAGCGATGACCACGGAAATGGTTGGGTCTTTGGTCAAGAGCCAAGGAATAATGCCGACGAGGGCAATGATAAGGCAATACGTATCAATACGTCGTATGTTCTTAAAGCCATACTTGAGTGACAATAGGAAAATGATGACAGTGAATATCTCGGACGCCGCTGTAGAAAGCGCGCCAATACCTGCCCCACGTGCGACTTGTCCGAAGAAGACGATGCACGACACAATCGTCCACACAAGCCAAGTATATGGATGCGGCTTAACTTTCTTTTGGATGATATCCCGCAGGTAGGGGACATTTCCTGCGATTGCAAGAAGTGCTGCGACAATTGCGATAAAGGTCTTCATCGATTAAAGGTAGCTCGAGCCCGGCGTGACATCCCGCCCTAAGCCTATGACTCTTTGACCGTTCATAACAGCTTCTACTAGAACAATTGCAATTGAAAAGGTCCAGGGCATGCTTAGCGTACGGCATCGGCCATTTCTTATCCCTGTGACACCGCGGACAATTCGGAAGGTTGCCCACCGTTAACAGGTAGGCTGCCTGGATCGCAGACTCTCTGAGAAGCAGCGACCCAGAGCCGCGGCACTGCTGGAGGACAGCCAGCGGCAGCGCACCATCGGTACAGCAGTGATTCAATGATTCAGTCGAATGCAGAATGCTGCTGGAATGCCGCAACTGCAATTCCGCTGTGAACTTTTCTGAGCTTTGTAGTGGCTATTCTTCAGCCTGAGTCACTGGACCTCAGGCTTTGAGGAATGCCAGCAGGTCGGCATTGAGTTGCTCCTTGTGAGTTTCGGTCAATCCATGGGGTGCACCTGCATAGACCTTCAGAGTCGCGTTTTTGACCAGTTTTGACGAGGCAAGAGCCGCGGCGCCGATCGGTACGATCTGATCGTCATCGCCGTGAAGGATCAGTGTTGGCACGTCGAATTTCTTGAGGTCATCTGTGAAGTCCGTCTCGGAGAACGCCTTGATGCAGTCGAACGTGTTCCTATGGCCAGCCTGCATACCCTGAAACCAGAACCAGTCGATCATGCCCTGTGAGACCTTCGCGCCCGGCCGGTTGAAGCCGAAGAACGGCCCGCTTGCGAGGTCCTTGTAGAATTGTGATCGGCCGTTGACGGAGCCGGCGCGGATTTCGTCGAAGACCTTCATTGGCAGGCCGCCGGGGTTGGCCGCCGTCTTCAGCATCAGCGGCGGGACTGCGGAGATCAGCGCCGCTTTGGCTAGACGTTTCGTGCCGTGGCGACCGATATAGCGGGCGACTTCGCCACCACCCGCGGAAAAACCGACCAGAGTCGCGCGTTTGAGGTCGAGCGTATCCAGGAGAGTCGCGAGGTCATCGGCGTAGGTATCCATGTCGTTGCCGGTCCAAGGTTGGCTAGAGCGGCCGTGGCCACGACGGTCATGGGCGATGCAACGATAGCCGTGGGTCGCCAGGAAGAGCATCTGAGCCTCCCAACTATCGGCATTTAGTGGCCAGCCATGGCTGAACACGACAGGTTCTCCTGTGCCCCAGTCCTTGTAATAAATCTGCGTACCGTCTTTCACTGTGATTGCATTCATCTCTCTTCCTCCTTGGACATGTGTGAAGGAGCCCGAAGGGCTCGCGGGTTAGGGTTCGAACGCCAAAGCCGAAGTTGGAACGCTCATAAGCACTACCGTAACTGCGCTACGGAGGATAACGGCGCGTCGCGAGAGTTCTGCGGTCGCACTGTCTACGTGTGCGCCGCAACTTCCAGAAGAAGCGGTGATCGCTGGCCACAGTGTGATCGAGTTTGGAAATCCTCGCGCATTCTGGCGCATTGGCGACCTGGATCCGTTCGCCGCTGAATCCAGCGTCACGCAGATCGACGAGCGCATCACGAATCCCACTGTTCTAACGTATGCGGCCCATTCCGAGAAGTTCAGGTCGGCACGACCTTCATTCACATGCGATGCCAGCATCCATGAAACCGGAGCAATGTGCGAGTACCACGGCCAAACAATCCGCAACGAATGGCAGTCGTTGCATGGTCGGGTAAGGGGTAAGGGTTGACTCGACATTGACTGGCGTCAATTCGCGAGCATAGATTATTCTCGCGGCGTCTTCGGGGGGGCTCCATCGCAGGTCTCACGAGCTGAATCCATACCATGACTGCGATGAATACAAGGGCACCCTATTTCAGCCAGGGTCGCATAGATTGCCTTTCCCTCGCCTCAACTCGCGTGGGCAACACCTACTTCTTTGCGCCCGTTGTCTCAAGCTTTGCAAGAGCGGCAGTGAAGGCGTCCCGGTGCTTCATCTCCTCCTGGCGAATTTCCTCAAACCGGACGGCCGCAGCGTGGTCCCCGGCCTTCTCTGCCTGCTCCGCAAACTCGCGATACATCGTTGTGGTCTCGTAGTTCTCACCTTTGATCGCATCTTTCAGGTTGTCTGCGTTTGAGCCGACTGTCCCTGCCAGCTTGGCCTCTTCTGCAAAGTGTTCGAACCGTTCCGTCTTCGCGGTCTGTTCCAGCAGCAAAGCAAGTTTGGGGTCTCCACTCTTGCGCGCCGACTCCGCAAAAAGCATGTATTTGACATAGGCGAACGCCTCACCGTGCATGGCGGTTGAGAGGTTTGCCAGAGTCTGTTCGTTCAACTTTGCTTCGACTTGTGCAGCAACATGCCCGATCATGAACGACGCCAGAGCGACCGGCGCTGTGGTAATTGCAATCTTGGTCTTCATTCTTGCCTCATATGGACCTAGTGCGTTGAGTTATTGAACGAAATGAGTAGCCTTTGGCGATGACTACTTACGTTGTCTGCTGAACTTGTGATTTCGCGATTTCTACCACTTCTCCAGCCCCCTTGGCATAGAGCCCCTCCTCATCAGGAGCAAGCACTTACAACAGCTTCAGAAACTCTCCTGCGTGTACAAGTTCCTCATCCGCTATGTCCTTGAGCACTGCCACGGCGAGTCTGTTGCCGGTTGACTCGGCAAGCTGCATATACATCTGAGTCGCTTCGTACTCTGCGGCTACCATGAAGCGAATCGCTCTGACGAGTTCCTCGTCCGTGAGCTTCCTGCCGTTTGCTAACTCTGAAAAAGGTGATCCGAACTGTGGCATATCATTTTCCTCTGCTTCATGCACATTGACACATTAAAGCTGGGATTGCGTCGATGAGTGCTATCACATTTGTAGTTCCGCCGCTTCCTGGGGTCTGAGCGGAATTGACCATCGCGACAATGTCCGTCCAAGCGGACAAGGGAGTCCGCCACAGAATCCCGCATGGCCTCGATGCGCGTCAAAAGCCGGGTGAATTCCTGCTCAAGCTGAACCAATTTTCCGCGTGCATTTGCCAGAGTTCGAGGTGTTCTACGCATAGATTTCCTCTCGCAGGAGGAGACTAAGGAACACGACGTGCCAGAGAAGTTGGCACTGATCAAGGCGCTGGCCACCACGAGCCCACTGTCGCCTCCGAAGATCAGGAATGTGGAACTGCTCGGTTACAAAGAAAAGCTTATATGGGCACAGGATGAACAGGGCCTCACAGTCGTGATGCCGAAATGGAAGCCATGTGACTATGCAATCACCTTGAAGATCGTCTAAGTCACGCTGGGCCCAAGCGCAAGACCGGAGTTGCGCAGCAGCCTGAACTCGATTCTCCGCCCCGATGAGCTTCCTGCATTTCGGTCCTCAACGACCGTATCATCGCCGATACACTCAGCAATATGGATAACGAGGCTCGACGGCCAAGACTCTTCGGCGGTTGTCAGGACGGCTCAATTCCTGACCGAGCCGTCCTGATCCTTAATTCTCACCGTTCTAGATCCACTTCAACCTATCCGAACTTCTTCTTCTCTTGATCATGTTTCTCTTGCACCGGCTGAGGAGGCTTGGGCTGCGAGGTCGGGACTTCTTGTTTCGGCGGCACTGGCGCGTTCGGCTGCGTTACAGGTTTCTTGTTGCGATTTTCTTGATCCGACATCTTGCTTCTCCTTTGCTGCTGTTCACCGTTGCCGGTGATCTGTTGTGATCGCGTTGACTGTGATCTGCACGCTTGATACGGCACCTGTGCGAATTCGTACGCTGAAGTGCTTGGTTCGTGGGGTTTCTGAATGTGGCCCGATTTAATACAGAACCCCGCTAGTGCTGGTGGTCGGACTTCCCCGAAGTTGATGCGCAGTACCGGGTACACCCAGGCAGCGGAAACTGAGGCCGATCCAACTGATTTATCCAGTGATTGCAGCTAAGCCGCAGGTTGAGGCTAGTGTGTGGTCCACGACGGTTGTAGCCGCGCAGGCGTGCTACTTGAATTCACGTCTTAGCAAGACTGGACATTGGGTGTTCGGCAATCCAGGTATCCATTTCTGCGATCAAGGTACAAACGAAGGTACAACTTCTTCGCCCCTATGCTCTTTAAAGGACTTACAGTTCCATGAGGAGTCGTGGAATCGTCCGCAACTCCATGATTCTTAAAGTAATTGGACTCTGTCACGGCAGAGGTCGCGGGTTCGAGCCCCGTCGTCCCCGCCATAAGCCAAAATAAATAATTGGTTTACGGCGAATCTAAAGTGACAGCAAGACTCTAAAGGTGTGGAAAGGTGCTGAGAGTTTTCGGTGCCTTTTGTTTTTGGGGCGCAGAACTTCTACAAGCTTGCGCGTAATTTGGAGCGGCTCAGCGTGGACCCAATTACCTGGAGAATCACTGTCAGAGAGATGCATGTCAGCGCGGACACGATAAATGGCGCAGGCTGGCGTTCCATTGCCTGGTAGCCAAGCGCATGTGCCGCGGTCAAGGCGAAGCAGGCGTAGTTCCACCGCTGCACCTGTTTCCACTGTCGCGTCCCCAGCCGCCGCAGGAACCAATCATTTGAAGTGGCAAACAATACAATCAAAACCACTGTGGCGCCGAATCCTGTGAAATTGTTAAAGCCGAAAAGGTCATAACGCAATCCGGTCGGACCGTTCTTGCGATGCTCATAGATGTAGTAGAGCCACGGCCGTCCGCGCAGATGCACACACTGGCCTACGACCGCATGAATAAGCCCCAGAATTCCAGCCCAGATGCCGAGGTCCCGCCGCAGATCGATTGAGACAGGCGTCCGCCGTCCGCGCATCATGTTCCAAGGCCCAATCAGAAGGGTGACGGCGAGCAGGACGAGCGCGGGATATGCAGTCGCAAAGCTGATTTTGGTAATAACGTCCCTGTAGGGGCGCGTTACATAAAGCATCGCAGCGCTCGCCAGCGCGAGCAAAAACAACGGAACGTGATGGCTGTAGACTCTCCTCCACATTCGGTTTGTCTGAATATTCACCAACCTGCGGCCACCAGTGTCCGTCTTTCATTTTTGCAGATTGGCCTCCATTGGTTCCACGCTTCGCTCCTAGACGGAAACCGGCGTGCTCGGGCTCTTTTGATCTTGATTGAGCTGACCTTGCTTTAACTGCCGGCGCTTCAACAGCAGGAAAAATACCGGTACCAGGATCAACACATGAATGGTTGAAGTGACCATGCCGCCCACAATCGGCGCGGCAATTGGCTTCATCACATCGGAGCCGATCCCCGTCTCCCATAGAATGGGAGCGAGGCTCAGAATTACCGCCGTTACGGTCATCAGCTTGGGGCGCAAACGTTGAACGGCGCCGTCGATGGCGGCTTCCTCAATGTCGTCGGCAGTAAGCGGAGTACCACGCGAGAGCCGATGTTCGAGCGCCTCGTGCAGATAGACCACCATCACGACTCCCGTCTCGACCGCAATGCCGAAGAGTGCGATGTAGCCCACCCAAACCGCAACGCTGAAGTTGTAGCCGAGCATCCATTGCAGCAACAGGCCGCCGGACATGGCATAGAGCGTGGGAAATATCAGTACTGCTGCTTCCGCCACCGACTTGAAAACGAGGTAGAGAAGCAGAAAGATAATGAAGAATACAACCGGCAAAATGATTGCGAGCCTCTTTCGCGCACGCAGTTGAAATTCATATTCGCCGGCCCAGTGCCAGCTGTAGCCAGCGGGAACCTTCAGTCCTTTTTCCAGCAGCTGATTGGCGCGGTTCACGAAATCGCCATAGTTCGCAGATTTCAAGGTCAGGTAGACATATCCGGTGAGTGCTCCGTCCTCATCTCGAATCATCGCGGGTCCTCTGGAAAAGAACACACGAGCCACTTCGCCGATGGGAATCTGTTCGCCTGAGGAGATGGGAATCAGTACTTGCGAGATTGCAGACGGGTTGTCACGAAAGTCGCGCTGATATCGCACTGCAATGGGAAAGCGCTGCCGCCCTTCGATATTTTGCGCAATGTCAGCTCCCCCAATTTCGGAATTGATTGCGCGCTGCACGTCGGAAACTGACAGACCATATCGCGCAGCTACCGGGCGGTTCACTTCTACGTTCAGATAGAATCCCTGCGATACCCGCTCTGCGAACACCGATGCCGTCTCAGGCATGGAGGAAAACACGTTCTGCATCTGGGCGCCGATTTGCTGAATCGTCTCAAGGTCCGGTCCCTGAATTTTTATTCCGATTGGAGTCTTGATGCCGGTCAACTCCATGTCGAGCCGGTTTTCGACTGGCATGGTCCAGGTGTTGGTCAGGCCAGGGATTTGAAGCTTCTCGTCCATCGCCGCAATGAGTTTTTCGTAAGTCATGCCGGGTCGCCATTGATCGCGCCGCTTGAGCATGATGGTGGTGTCGTACATATCGAGCGGCGCATTGTCTGTCGCGCTGTCTGATCGGCCAACAGTGCCGAACACCGTTGCGACTTCGGGGAAACTGCGAATAATTCGGTCCTGTTCCTGCATCAGCGATACCGCTTGCGGCACAGAAATGCCGGGGAGCGCACTGGGCATGTAGAGCGCCGAGCCCTCATAGAGTGCAGGCATGAACTGGCTGCCGATTTTGAAGTAGAGCGGGATGGTCGCGGCGAGGAAGGCCAGGTTCAGAACAATGACCAGCTTCCAGTGCCGCAGACACCAGCGCAGAATGGGTGTGTAGAGAGCCTGCGTCATGCGTGCCAGTGGATTCTGTGATTCCGGCTTTAGCTTACCGCGCAGACAGAGCGGCATGAGCGCGGGCACCAGTGTGATTGAAAGCAGCGAGGAAAAGACGAGGACCAGCGTCTTTGTCCAGGCGAGCGGCCGAAACATGCGCCCCTCCTGTGCCTCTAACAGGAATACCGGTAGAAACGAAACCACGATGATGAGCAGGGAATAGAAGAGCGCGGGACCAACCTGTTGTGCAGCGCCCACAAGAATTCTGCGGCGCTCCGGTTCGGTAGTCACTTCTCTCTCCGCGAGATGCCGATAGCCATTCTCTACCATCACAATTGCGGCGTCGACAAGCACACCAATCGCCAGTGCAAGGCCGCCGAGCGACATGATATTGGAGCTAACGTTCAAGTAGTACATCGGGATGAACGCCGCCAGCACGGCGATCGGCAGAGTGAGAATCGGGACAAGCGCCGAGCGGAAATGAAAAAGGAAAGCGATACTGACGAAGCTGACGATGATTGCTTCGATAATCAGATCGCGCTTGAGCGTGTGAATGGATTCGTTGATGAGCCAAGATCGATCGTAGCCAGTTACGATCTGAACGCCCGGCGGAAGTGATGGGGCAATTTCGCGCAACTTGGCCTTTACGGCATTGATCACATTCAGAGCGTTGCTGCCATAGCGCATCACGACGATGCCGCCTACAGTTTCTCCATCACCCTGCCACTCCGCGGCGCCGCGGCGCACATCGGGGCCAAAGGAGACAGTGCCAAGGTCGCGAATCAAAACTGGCGTCCCATTCTTTGTCGCTACGGGCACATTTTCCAAATCAGAAAGCGACTTCAGATAGCCGAGACCGCGAATCATGTATTCGGCACCGCTCATATTGAGTACGTCGCCTCCAACCTCGTTCGTGCTCTCGCGGACTCGCTCGATTACAGTAGAAGCGGGGATTCCATAGGCGAACAACTTTTTGGGGTCGAGATTCACCTGGTATTGCCGTACAAAGCCGCCAATGCTTGCTACTTCAGCTACACCGGGAACGGTCTGAAGCTGATAGCGCAGATACCAATCCTGCAGCGCGCGAAGATCTGCAAGGCTCTTCTTGTGGCTGGGATCCAGAATGGCGTACTCATAAACCCATCCAGCGCCCGTTGCGTCGGGACCAATCGCCGGATGAGCGTCGGCAGGCAGTTTACCTGCGATCTGTTGTAAATATTCCGTCACACGAGACCTGGCCCAATAGAGATCCGTGCCGTCCTCGAATACTACGAAAACGTAAGAGTCGCCAAACATCGTCTGGGCGCGAACGCCCTTTACGTGCGGCGCAGAGAGCAGCGCCGACACGATTGGATAGGTCACCTGATCTTCAATAACGTTGGGCGGCTCCCCGGACCACGGCGTATGAATAATCACTTGAACGTCGCTGATGTCGGGCAGCGCATCCAAAGGAACTCTCTGCATAGACCACGCGCCTGCAACGGCCAGCAGAATGGCTCCGGTGAATACAACGAACGGATTGCGCGAGCACCACTCGATAATCCTGGCAAGCATTACATTCCCCCCGCGGCACTTACGTTCAGCTGCTTGGTGGCGATCATCTGGCCGTTGCGAGAAGCGGTGATGTTTACTTGCCACGTTCCCCCGGAACCGAGTTCCACAGGTCCGGAGTAAACGCCTTGACCTTTATCGGCCAGAGTTGCATCCACGCGCAACGCGCCCATTCCCATGGCCGGCATTGCGGGCATAAAGAATGTCACCGTCAGTTGTGCTCCGCTCAGCGGCTTTCCATCTACGCCCATGAGCTTGACCTCAACCGTATTTGCGCCCTTGCGCGGGGGCGAGGGCGAAGTATTGAACGCAATCTGAGCCGATTGTGGAACGGACGATCCTTGCTTGGCAGCGCCTTGTTGCGGTGCGGGAGAAAAGCTCCCCAGCGCTGATTGAAGCTGCGCCTCAGAGTCAACAAGGAAATTGGCCGAACTGACAATCTTCTCTCCGGCCTTCAGTCCTTTCAGCACGACAACAGAATCGTCGAACTGCTGTCCCGTTTCAATTTCGCGCGGTTCAAGGCTGCCTCCGCCACGATCGATGAAGGCGATTTGCCGCGTTCCTCCCTGTAGAACTCCGGAGGCAGGGATCACAAGTTGCCGTCCGAGCGGGATCGCAATATTTGCGGTTACGTACATTCCCGGTTTGAGCAAAGCGCCGGGATTGCCTAGAATGAGCCGGACGCGAACAGTGCGTGTTGTAGGATCGACAACCGGAAGAATCTGGTCTATGCGGCCTTGAAATATACGCCCTGGATAGGAATCGACCGTCACCTGCGCTGAATCACCCGGTTTCAAACGCCCCACGTCGGTTTGAAATACATTCGCATACACCCAGACCGTAGAAAGATCGGCGATGGTATAAAGCTTCGTATCGGGCTGGACATAGGCATTGGGCAGTGCGTTTCGTTCGATGATGTAGCCCGACGCCGGCGATTCAACTGAGATTTCACGCTGCACTTTGCCGCTCTGTACAAGTTCGCTGATTTCAGAAGCCGGCATATTAAACTGCCGAAGCCGCTCCTCGGCAGCCTGCAGCAACCATCCGCCTTCCTGCGCGGCCATGCCGTGCATTTGAGGAGTGAGAGACTTTTCGTTCTGCTTCGCAAGCAGATACTCCTGCTCGGTGCTTACTAGGTCAGGGCTGTAGATCGTAAATAGCCGCTGGCCTTTGCGCACGTACTGCCAATTCGCATTGGCGAACACAGCCTGGATCCAGCCGGGGAATCGCGTCTGCACATAAGACAGGCGTTGCTCATCCATCTCCACATTGCCGGGAACCTGCAGCTGATCAGTGACATTCTTGAACTGAACAATCGCAGTGGTTACACCTATTTGCTGAAGCCGCTGCGGCGAAAGCTGAATAGGTGCAAGCGTTGGCTCGGTTCCGATCTTCGCTGATCCGACAGCTTGCTGTGTCGATGCGCCTGCAACTGGCCCCTGCGCCACTATGGGACTTGATTGATCTTCGGCGGTGTGAGCGTGAACGCGATTCATCAGTTCATATGCGAGCGCTCCGCCAATCATGACGCAAAGAAGAAGAGTCGCAAGAAACGCATTTCGGTAAGTGTTGTTCATTGCTTTTCCTCCTGCGCGGACGTTGTCGTCTTCGCTTGAACCAGATCGACCGGCGCGCCGGTTGCAAACTCCAGGTCGGCCAGACTTTTGTTGAAGTCGGCCTGCGCCTGCAGGCGGGCCAACTCGATATCGATCACGGCCATCTGACTGTCGAGCAAGTTAAGAAAGTCGGTCTGATTGTTTTCGTAGGCAACCACAGCGGCGTGCAGTGTCGCCTCGGCCTGCGGGGCGAGTGAATCCTGATACAAAGAAGCGAACTTTTGCGCGGCCGCAGTTTCGGCAAGTGCTTGCTTGATTTCGCCAAATGCCTTGGCTCTCATCGCCGCCAGTTCCGCGTCTTGTTCGGTAACTGCCACTGACGCGCTGGCAATTTCCGAATCGTGCTTGCGGCGGTCCAGCCAGGGCAGTGTCATCGAGCCTTCCACCATATAGTTGTTGCGCGTTGCGCTGCCGGAAGGCATCAGCATGTAGCCCGCCGACACCGTAAAGTCGGGTGTATACGCTTTCTTCGCCAAAAGTCGTTGCTGCCGGCTCCTGGCCGCCGCTGCTTCGGCTTGGCGAAGGTCAGGGCGCGCTTCAAGGGCCTGTTGTTCCAGGGCTTGCTCCGAAGGCAACTCGACCGGACCGGTATAGTCTCCGAGCACTTCGACTGGGCCGCCGGGGTCTCTCCCTATCAGCGTGTTCAGCCGCACTCGCGCCACTTCAGCGTCTCGCTCGAAACGAATCATGTGCTCGCCCAGGCGCGTCAGTTCAAGCTGAGCTTTGAGCAAATCCTGCTGCGGCACTTTGCCCACGGTGTACCGAATGCGCGCGGCGCCAATCGCCTGTCTTGCAATAGCTTCGTGCTCGTCATGGATGCGCAACTCATCCTGCGCGCCTAGCAGGTCGTAGAATGCTTTGCGAACGTCGACGCGAACACGCAGACGTATTGCATCCAGAACACCCTTGGCTTCTGTGACGTCGGATTTCGCGATGTCGGTACGCAGGGCTTGCTTGCCACGGCCTGGCAGAGCCTGGGTTACCGCGAACATGTTTTGCGCAGCGTTGTAGTTCTGAGGCTGGCTTAGCGGTACGCCCCAGCCGCGATACATGATCTCCGGATCGTCGAGCGAGCCCGCCGCAGGAACACCAGCTTCGGCCATGGCAACCCGCCGAGCCGCAACGGCAATCTCGGGGTTCTGTTCCAGCGCAAGTCGCTCGGCCTCAGCAAGCGTAAGCGCAGGCCCGGAGACTTTGTTCTGTTCAGGTGCGGGTGGCGCCGGGAGGTTTGGCAGCCCTTCAACATTGGTCCTTGTCTGCGCAAAAAGTGAGCGCGCAGGGACGTAGAACGCCAATAGGCAAAGCAGTAAAGCAGTGGATTTCATCGATCCCTCGCAAGAGTGGTAATAGCGGTACACAGTGATGCGTCTGCGTTAAGACGCACTACGCCTGCAAGTTGCAAGGAACTAGATGCGAAGGATGGAGAGAGTCGAGGAAGGCCCGGGTGGTGCTTTCAGTTCAATTGCAGTGAGCATCGGTCCCGCA
>Ga0265342_10000303_pt1 | contig 56013 bp, 47 predicted proteins | sample 4CB327metaG_FD_203125 | JGI IMG/M metagenome (GOLD analysis project Ga0265342, IMG submission 203125) | Rhizosphere microbial communities from Carex aquatilis grown in University of Washington, Seatle, WA, United States - 4-CB3-27 metaG | ecosystem: Host-associated > Plants > Roots >...
GTCGAATGCGACCGTCGGCGGTGTCCAACGCTGAAAGTGGCACGACACCCATGACGCAGAAAAGGATGGAAAACAGGAAGGCACCAATCTGGATGAGCTTACGAGTGTTTGTCATCATTTGCTCGTACCCCCTACCAGCTCGATCCAGGCGAGGTATTTCTCTTTCAGGGTCAAGGCCTCCTGCTTTGCCGTCAGGAGTTGCTGCAAGGCGGCCAGCTGCGCCGCCTGGTCAGCGACCGCCGCGCTCTGCGCGGCCAATTGGGCGCTTGCCTGCGCATTTGCCGGCACATTCGGTTGCGTCGTAGCGGTGCCCGTGGACGTCGTCGTTGCCGATGCTGCGGCGGCATTCAGGGCCGCTACCTGCGCTGAGAGCGACTTTGCCTCGGCGGTCTTCTGTGCGAGCTCTTTCTGAAGGTCGGCGATTGTCTTCTTGTCGTCTTCGGCGGTAGACGAGGCAAGCCGCTTCTGGTAGGCCTGAATGGCCTGCTCATAGACCTTCTCCTGGTCTTGATACTCCTCGACGCTCTTGAGAAAGTCCTCATGGCTCCATTTCAGAAGCTTGGTGAGCTCCAGCTCTTTTTTTCGGAGTTGGATGAGAGAGACCTTATACTGAGCCGCCTCGAGCTTCACGCTCGTTGGATAGTCGGAAATGATCTTCTGGTATACGGCCAGGGCATCATCCAGACGCCCGAGGCCGAACAGGCTTTCCGCGGCCCAGAACCAGGCGCTGGAAGCAAAGCTGGACTGAGGATACCCGGCGACGAATGCCTGGAGGGATTGTACCGCGTTTTGGAAGTCCTCCTGCATGAAGAGGAGCCGGCCTTTCTGGTAGAGGGCCTCGGGGTAATCCGGTGCCGAGGCGTAGTTTGCGATATAGAACTCGATGTTGCGTTCAGCATCGTCGAGCTTTCCGATGGCCATATAGGATTTCGCGATGAGCAGGTACGCTTGGGGTTTTTGCGCGTCGGCCGCGGGATCCAAGATCACGTTATGGAATAAGAGTATTGCCTTGTCGTATTGGCTGTTTCGGAATTGATCCAGCCCATCCTTGAAGTCCGCGGCCGAATTCGACTGTGCACCGAGGAGGGAAGGATACAGGCCAAGAAGGATCAGCAGGATGGGAACAAGCGCCGTTCGGGGGTGTGTCATGAGCCTTTTTCTCTCCTCCCTAGACTTTCGACCCGTGTACCTGCAAACTCAAACGGGATTTTAGCATGCGCAACGAAGGAATGCTACTTCTCGGGCCGGATCCTTCGCTGAGAAAAGAGCTGAGCCCGCTACAATGACCTCCGCGCCGGCGGAAAGCGCGTCTCCAATAGTGCTACGATTGATGCCCCCGTCGACCTCGATGAGGTAATTCCACCCGTTTTGCTCGCGGAGCGCGCGGAGCGTCTGCACCTTTTTCAGGCAGCGAGGAATCATTTCCTGCCCGCCGAACCCGGGATTGACCGTCATGACGAGCACGAGGGAAACGAAGGGAAGCACTTCAGTGAGTGCTTCCGCCGGCGTGGAGGGAACGATGGCGATGCCGGGGCGCGCGCCATTTTCCGCGATCTGCGTGAGAACCCGCTGAACGTGTGTCGTCGCTTCGTAGTGAATGGTCAGGGTGTCGGCTCCTGCAGCACAAAACGACTCCACGAAGTTCTCAGGGCGGCAGATCATCAGATGGACGTCGAAGGGGAGCCTCGTAACGGGACGCAGATCGGTTACCGCCTTGGGTCCGAATGTTATGTTGGGAACGAAGCAGCCGTCCATCACATCGAGGTGGATAATATCGCCGCCCATGGCCTCCGCGAGCCGAACTCCATCAGCGAGGGCGCCGAAATTCGCAGAAAGCACTGAAGGGGCCACCAAAATCTTTGCCGGAACCCCCGATTTTTCATGGGCTTGGCTTGTCGTTGCCTTCTCATTTCCTTCCATACTCATGACATCATAGCAGAACGCCGGCATTGACGAAAGACGCCGCACCGTGCGATACTTTGCCCAGGTGTGAGAGACGGTAATTGCTCTTTCTGGCGCTGTTTACGTATTTTCCGTACAGCCGAGAGTGTCCGCCCCGTGCGCACCGCGGATGCGGTTGAAGAAAGACGTGGAGAAAGGTGAAAGGCCGTTCTGATGGCTGAAGGGCAGCCGATACTCAAGGACGATGCGGTCAATCAGGCATTTCATGACGTCTATCAGGCCTTGCGCGACGGAGCATTCGCGGAGGCCATCGACGCGCTGGAAAGAATCCTGGAAGCCGACGTTGACTCGCCGGGTGCCGCCTCCGCTCTGAAATGCGCGGGTTTCTGGAAGGAGCGGCTGGAAAAAGAGCATGCTCCCGCGGACGGATTCGAGCACGGCGAGCAGCTCCTTGCCCAGTGGCGTTTGTTTCAAGTCTTCGCCGAACGGCTGGCGGACGTGCCGGAACGGTGTTTGTTCGCCATCAAGCAGTTCGTGTTCTCCGCGGCCTTGGCAAGCTATCTGTCCTCCGGCCAGGAGTCGGAGCAGGGCGGCGACCCGGACGTGCTCCTCCAGGTGGGACGTTGCTACAAGGGCATCGGAAACTACGAGCGCGCCGTTGAATGTCTCGAGGCGGCGAACAAAGAGCGGCGCGACGACGCTCGAATCCTCGCTGAGCTTGCCGATTGCTACTCTTTGGTGAACGAATCGCGCGCCGCAAAGGTTTTTTTCCGGGAGGCTTTCTTCATAGACCCACAGGCAATCGATCTGGCGGGCCTCGAGTCTCCTCTCGTACAGCGTTTGGCGGCAAAGCTGCGCCAGCGCGGGTTCTCCGGGCCTTCTTTGAACGAGTGGATGCCCGTGTACGGGACGATCTGGGGCGTGTTCAACGTGAAGCGGGAGATGAAACCGCTGGAGTTCGGCAAGCTCAAACAGGCGATCTTCCAGTTGGAGAAGGATTGCCGGACGGCCAGTGCCGCACGCGATATTTTGGTGCCACGGTTGATCAATCGGTATTTCTGGCTGATCGACCATTATATGACGACCGGGGAGCCGCGCGAGCGCGTCGACGAGGTCCTCGCCAAGATTCGGGAAATCGATTCCCGCGTTCACGGCGAGTACACCACCTGAAGGGTGCCGGAAAGCGCGGAGGGAGAAAAGAATGGCTACTGAGCTTCTGAAAACGATCACCGATTTGCTGAACGAGGAAAAGTGGACCCGAGCCACGCTGAACAGCTACTCCATCACGAACTTCAAGGATCTTGACGTTCTGATAGAGCAGGCGCGCACCGAAGGCATCGTTGATGAGATTCGCGAGCTCACCGCCGAACACCTGAAACATACGAGCAACTCGATCATCGCCCTGTACATCGCCGGGGTTCTCGCCCTCTCGCGCGAGCTGGTGGACGACACGAGCCTGATCATGCTCATCAGCATCTTCATGGACAATCACAAGTGGAACATCGTCGAGTTTCTCGCCGAGCGCATTCTCGCGTATGGGGAGAACAAGTACGCGCTGCGAACACTCGGGGACTGCTACGAGCAAAAGGATGACGAGGAGAAGAAGTTCGCCATTTGGGATCGCCTGATCCGCGTCGACTATGAGGAAGCGGACATCGTGAAGACCCTCGGTGAGAAGAGGGAGCAGGACGGGGACGTGCCCGCCGCCGTAGACTACTACAAAAAAGCGATCCACCGATTCATCAACAAGAAACAATTCGCGAGCGTCAAAGAGCTGTGGGACAAGCTGATAAAGCTGAGCCCCGAAGACATCGATTTCTTTTTTCATATCGAAGGGCGTATTGCGCGCGCCATCAACGGCGAGCGGGCCGCGTCACTCCTGGTCACCCTTCTTCCCCACTATCGAGAGTCGGAGGACTGGAACACATCGATTGAGATCCTGAAAAAGATCCTCGCCTACGATTCGAAGAGCAGCACGGCACGCAAGGACATCATCGAATGCTACCGCAAGAAGTACGCGGATCACAGCCAGCTTGAGGAGTACATCAAGATATCCAATCTGACGCAAAACTGGCGCAACGTTCACGAAGCGGTCGCCGACTTCGAGAAACACATCGGTTTCGACACGGGCAACTACGTCTTTCATCGCACCTGGGGCATTGGGCGCATATCGTCGAGCAAGGATGATACGTTCACGATCGATTTTGCCAACAAGACATCGCACAAGATGTCGCTGAAAATGGCGGTGAGCGCTCTCGAAGTCCTATCGTCCGAGCACATCTGGGTTCTCAAACGTACAATGCCCAAGGAAGACCTTGCCAGGAAAGTGAAGGATGATCCCGCCTGGGCGTTGAAGGTCATCATCAAGAGCTTCGGGAATCTGGCCGACATGAAACGGATCAAAGCGGAGCTCGTGCCTGACGTCCTGTCCGCGGGTGAATGGACTCGTTGGAATACCGAAGCGCGGTCCATCCTGAAAAAGGATTCGGCATTCGGCAACCTCCCCGACAAGATCGATCAGTTCATGGTTCGCGACAAGCCCATATCCTTCGAGGAGAAGACGTACAATAAATTCAAGGCGGAAAAGGGATTTTTCGAGCGGGTGAAGACAATCGAAGACTACATGCAGGGAGGTCACGCGGAGCCCGACTCGGATTGGTTCACGGAGATGTTCTCCTATTTCACGGGCTTTCTGAAGGGATATACGGCGGCCTCCGAAACCGTGCTGGCCAGCTGGCTGCTCCTACAGAAAATCGTGACCCGCTACCCCTTCCTCTCCACCGGCGCCCCCGTGAGCTTCGAGGAGCTTTTCGGCAAGATCGACCGGCTCGAGGACACCTTTCTCAAGATCGAAGATCCTGAGCTACGCAAAGACTTCTGCGTGGCGGTGAAAAAGAACATTACCGATTGGCCGTCGGTTTTCGTGAAACTCTTTCCCGTGTTTCCCACCCGATTCATCATCGACGAGCTTGTGGCCAGCTCGAATTGGGATCCTCTCTCGGGGATGCTCAGCTCCGTGGTCAGTCGCTATCGGGAACATCGGGAACCCTTCGTTTGGATTGCAAAAAACCTTCTCGGCGAGCGGTGGCTTCCGCGCATGGACATCTCGCGCGAGAAGATCTTCATCTGCCTCATACACCTTCTGGATATCACGTATCGCGACATCGCCAACAAACAGAATGCGAGCGTCAACCGCCGCATCAATCGCCAGATCCAGGAGTTCCTCTTCGAGGAAGGCAAGCTGCTCGAGCTGCTCATGACTTCGGGAGAGGATTCAATCACGCGCCTGTATACGCTCGTCGACGACGTGAAGGACCTCGACCCGGCGCTGAAAATTCAGATAAAGCACCGCATCAAGGAGAAGTACCCCCAGTTCCACTTCCTCGGAGAGCCGGGGGTGGAAAAGGTGAGCCTTGGATTGCTGGTGACCCGCGCGAGCTTCGAAAAGAAGCAGCAGGACTTGAAGCGTGTCATGGACGTCGACATCCCCGAGAACTCGAGGGAAATCGGCGTGGCTATGGCCAAAGGCGACCTGCGCGAGAACGCGGAGTACAAGGCGGCTCTGGAAAAACAGGAAATGCTCAAAGTCACCGCTTCTCGCATGAAGGACGAAGTGCAGCAGGCCCAGATTTTCAACGAGAATGAGGTGAAGACGGACAAGATCTCCTTCGGCACGCGCGTCAAGATCACCAACCGCAAGACCAAGCACGGGGAGGAGTACGTCATTCTCGGACCTTGGGAGTCCAACCCCAGCCATAACGTCATCTCGTACCTGTCACCGCTGGGCATGGCGCTGTGGGATCACCAAGCGGGCGAGGAGCTGACATTCACCATGAACCAGAACGAGTTCCAATACACCGTCGTGAGCATAGAAAAGGCGGATTTGAAAAACCTATGAACAGCATACCCGTGAGAAGAGCGGGCTTCCCTGCAAATCGCACGGGGATTCGTGCCAAATGCGCGGGGTACCGCAAAGTGGTGATGCTCGCTGTGGCGGTATTCGCGTTACTGGCGGGTGGTGTTGCCACCGCTTCTGCATCGAACTTAGACCTCGTCGTCATGGTGGATACGTCGGAGAGCATGTTCCCCTATTTCGACGACCTCATGAATTACCTTGTGCAGGATCTTCTGACTCAAAAGCTGCATAAGGGGGACAGCTTCCATCTCTTGAGCTTCTCGAGCGTCCCGGAAACGGAAATCGCGCTGGACATCAATAGCGAGGATGCCGCGCAGCGAGCGTTCGGACGGGTTCTCCTGCTCCATGCCTTGGGCCGCTATACCGACCTCGTCGCGGCTCTCCAGTACCTCGACAAATACGTCAAGGAGCTGCCGGAATCCAATCCAAAGCAGGTCATGCTCATCACTGATGGTGTGAATGATCCGCCTCCGGGGGGCCCGAACGGCACCGATCCCGCGACGGTACGTGCAGCCATAGCAAACGTCACGGAATCGATGCGCAAATCGGGCTGGACATTCGACATCTTGAAAGTCCCGCCGCAGCCGGTTTCCGCCGAAGACGCGGCAAAGAGCTTCCTCACCGATATCGCCCAGGGTCTCGGGGTGAGCATCGTCCCCTACCCTGTCAGCGACAAAGAGCATACCACGGGTCGCACCACGGGCTTCCCGAATCTCACTTTTCCGCCGAGTCTGGGAAAGGTGGGCAACCGATTCGTCGCGCCGTTCAAGATCAAAAACTGGAAAAACGAGCCCATCATCATCACGCTGGCGAGCGCGCAAAGCGATGGCGTGGAGCTCCTGGACAAAAAAGTGTCCGTGACGATACCAGCCCTTGGCGAGGTGCCATTCGCCGTCGCACTTCACCTACCGCTTTCGTACCCCAAGGGAGATCATAACGCGGCGGTCCAGCTCATTTTTAATGACGATCCCCGTATTTCGCCGACGGCCGGCACTTTGACATTCAGCTACACGGGCAAGGGCGGTCTACCGATTCCCCGCAATACTCTCATCTACGTGCTGGCAATTATTATCGCGTTGGCAGCCATCTACCTGCTGATCCGCGCGTTTCTCTATATGCGCAAGAAATTGACCGAGGCGCCCCTAACGGGGATCGCACGCGGTCAGGCCGTGGCGGCGGCCTTGGCCAGTGGCGCGGCCGATGAGAGAAGCGTGAAGGCGTCGTCCACCGCGTCGACAAGGACCGGCCAGCGCGTAGCGACACGTGTGGGCATCATGGCCTCCGCGGCTCAGCGTGCCCCGACGCCCAAGCGGGTGTCGCTTATGGGCACCACCACGGGCGCTTTCCCAACGCAGCGTGTCCGACCCACGGTCACGAGCCTCCGCCGTGCGCTCCCGAGGGCGGAGATGCAGCAGGCTTCATTGCCGCCCCTCATTGAAATGCGCGTGAGCCAGCAGAATCATCGAATCGGGTTCAGAAATGTGCACCGGCTTTCCACGGGCGCCTCCCGAACCGTTGGTGGCGGCCACTCCGGTTACCAGATATTCTTCGTTGCCATGCCCGGTTCCATTGCCGAGATCAAGTTGGTGGATGGCACATACGTGTTCACCCCGTTGCGTGCCGAGCTATTCCCTTCACTCAGCGGGCCCTTGCAGGATTGCCTGGGAATCGAAATCCCGTTCGTGAGCCCGAAGGGAAGAGAGCTCACCCTTCATTTCCGCCAATGGGTTTCTCCGCTGGATGAGATAAACAGCCTTCTGCGTCAAGCACGCAGCACCGAGGGCTGACGAGGACCCGACAGCAGTCTTTCAGAGCTTTGCGAGAGCTTTGGAGGCTTCCGCTCGGGTCCCGGGATTGGGATCCTGCTCAGAAATCTTCTTCACCCTATCCTTGAGATCCCGAAGGCCGTTTGCGGCGATTCCTCGCACGCCGTACGATCTGACCACCGGATCGCTGGAGTCGAGGAACGTCACGAACAAGTCCTTCAGCTCGGGGGCAATCACTGTTGAAAGAATCTTCGCGGTGGACTCGAGCGTGTTCGTGTCGTATGACTTCCACTCGTCGGTCACCACCCTGCGGATTTCCCCGATGCTCGTCGAGAGCGATTTGGCTGATAGGACCGTCAGAGCGGCCTCACGGCTTTCTATTGAATTACTCGCACCGCTGTAGATCTTCAGGAGGAGCGCCATGGCCGAATCGCCCCCGATGACACCGAGGGACTTGATGGCCGCAAGGCGAACCGTTTTTTCCGGATCGGATTCGGCCTTGAACGAGAGGATGGGAACCGCCGTGGCTGCCTGGGCAGCGCTCAAGGATTGTCCGAGGCCTTGCGCGCTCTGTTCTCGCACTTTGACATTTTCGTCCCGGAGACCCTGAATGAGGTTGGGGAAGGCCTCATCGAGGCTGAAGCGGGCAATGGCGGAAGTGGCGTACAGACGAATCAGTGCATCCGGTTCGGCGAACATATCCCGCAGAACCGGGAGGGCTCGCGCATCTCCGATCTTTCCCAGTGAATCGGCGGCGTACATCCGCCTCACCTTGTCTTCATCCGTATTTTTGGCGATCGTCACGAGTGCGTCCACCGCTGCGGGGCTTTTCAAGAGTCCCAGCGCGAGAATCACGTCCGCCCGACGCGCGTCGGGATAGTCCAGGCTCTTGATCTTGTCCACGAGCAGGGTCACCGAAGAAGCATCCCCTGAGGTTCCCAATGCCTGGAGTGCGGCAGCCGCTTCCGAGTTATCGTTCGCGTCGACCAACGGCGCCAGAAGCGGCGGCAGACCCGACGCCTTGATGGCGGCAAGATACTGGATGGACGATACGACGAGAGCAGGGTTGCCGTCTTGCCACGCGGTGAGAATCGAACGGGCGCTTCCCTCACCGTCCTTCAGGTTTTGAGTCTTGAACAGATCGAGAATCGCTTTTCGAACCTCGTATGATTTCGATTCCCCGAGTGTCCGGGTGAGCTCCGGCGTATAGCTTGCATCCTGGGCTGCAGAGAGGGTCGAGATTGCGTCGAGCACTTGTGAATCGATGCCATACAAGAGAGTCCGACGCGTCGTTTCCTGGGCTGTTCCTGCGTCGGCCGCAAACGTGGTTACCGACACAAACAGGAAGACCGAAATCGCAATGGCTGAATGTGGTGTCACGCTTTCTTCCGCCTCCTCAGCAGGTCATTCAGGAAGGGGATGCGAAGCACGATGTACATCAGGAGTGTCATGGCGGCACAGGCGAGGACGACCGCGAGAATGACCGCCGTGGATCGCAGCCGTCCTCCGTGCAGCCAGATGTCAGGTCGAACACGGATGAAAATGATCAACAGGGCCGTCATGGGAACCGAGCCGGCGATCGCCTTGCCCACCGTGACCATGATCGGTCGTAATCCAATGCCACCGAGTCTTCGACGAGCAAGCACGAGCAGACCGATCATACCCGCCGTGAAGGCGATAGAGTTGGCATAGGCAAGCCCGCTCACCCGCAACGGCGTTTCCTTCAATATGAGGGAAAGGGTGATGTCCAGGGCAGCTATGCACCCCGCGCTCGCCAATGGGACCGTGAAGCTCTTATACGAATTGAACAGCTTTTGCAGGAAAGTATAAATGCCCATGCTGACGAGCCCGATGGAATACCCCGTCAGAGCGCGCGCAGCCATGAAGGTGTTTTCGCTCGTGTAGCTTCCCCTCTGGACCGCCGCGGCGATTATCTCCTTTCCAAAAAGGCAAAGAAGGACGGTGGACGGAATAAGGAGAACGAGGAGAGACTGGATTCCGTATGAAACGGTCGCGCGCAGGTCCTCCGTGTTCCCCGTGGCAACCTGCCTGCTCATCTTCGGGAATGTCACGGTTGCAACCGAGGTGGTGAAAATCCCGATGGGAATCTGGAGAAACATGACCGCGTTGCTGATAGCCGTCACGCTCCCGTGCTCAAGTCCGCTCGCGAAGAATTGCGCAACGAACTGGTTCACCGCCACGATCGACGCCGAGGCGAGATACGGCACCCAGAGCTTCGCAGTCTTCTTGAAATCGGGATTGGAAAAGAGGAAGCTCGGACGGAACTGATACCCAAGACCGCGAATGCTCGGCAGCTGGCAGAAGAGTTGCAGAAATCCGCCCAGACAGACGCCGACGCCCATCGCTATGACTCCCCATTGACCGTGAAAGAATATGAGCGGGAGCACCGTAGCGAGCGTGAAGGCAAGGGGACTCAGGGCAGGGAGTGCGAACCTGCCGTGCGTGTTCAACACGGCCATGGTCAAGCTGCTGAGGGAGACAAGAAGTATGTAGTTGAACATCCATCGCATGAGCTGCGTCGCCGTGTCGATGGTGGCCGCATCCTTGAAGTTCAACAGCGTGAGGACGAAAAAGCGGGGGAAGGCGAGGCTCAGGGCAACAAGAGGCACGAGCACCAGAAGCTGGAATGCCACGAGAGTGCGAACGAGCTCGCGGGAGCGTTTCCCCGAGGGGTCTTCGGCCAGTGTCGTAGACAGGACGGGGATGAACGCTGAGGAAAACGCCCCCTCCGCGAAAAGCTTCCGAAGATTGTTCGGTATGTTGTAGACGGCATTCATGGCGTCCGCGGCCGCGCCACCGCCGAAATAGTAATTCAAGAGGGCCTGTCGAACGTATCCGAACAGCCGCGAGGCAGCCGTGCAGACCATGACGATCACCGCGCTGCGTGTGCTTCGGTTCGTGTCAGAGGCGTGCTCGGGTGCCTGCGACATGTCCTACTCCACCACCGTGAAGGACAGACTTTGCAGCTCGCGGCCCCTGAAAATTCGCGACACCTTGATCGTCCACTTTCCGATGTCGGTGGCGAGCGTCACCTCGGCGGGCTTTTGGGCGCCGGGCACGATCCGTTTTGTCAGCACTTGCCGTCCGTCCTTGAAAATGGAAAGGTCCATGGGGCCGCCGCCGGTCATGTTGTTGAAGATCTGCACCGTGATATTCGCCTGAGAGGGAAATGGGCTCGTCTGCACGATCTTCTTATCGTCGTCGGTGATTATGACCGGAAGAACCGGGTCTCTCCACGGGACGACGCGACGCGCCCCGAGGAAGCGGTCCTTGTAGTAGGGGCTTTGGAGCGTGGAGATGATCACTCCTGTCTTCGATCCTTCCGAGGCCGCGTGCACGAATCTATCGGAGCCGATGTAAACCCCGACATGCGTCGGGATGGCGATCTTTGGACCTTCGGAAGTATCGAAGAAAACGAGGTCGCCCAGATGCAGCGGTGAGTGCTCCGTCATTCCCATCTTGTAAAGCCCGTCGACGCCGCGCGGCAGCTCCATGCTCAACAGGTCATTGAATACTCGATAGACGAGACCCGAGCAGTCCAGACCGTCGCGTGAATCCCCGCCGTGCACGTACGGCACGCCGAGATAGCCCAGAGCCGCGTGGACAACCCCGTCGGGGATTGATGGCAGGGATGACAAAGGCGAGGCCGCGGGAAAAGACGAGCCCATGAGTGAGACCGGAATCGCAGCTATGGCAGGTTTTGTCGATTCGGAGAATCCCGCCGACGCGCAGGCTGCAAGGCAAAACGTGAGCATGAAAGCAAGGCGGCTTCTCACCAAGGGTATCCCCTCTCTCCCATCGGCAGATTGCTCATGTCTCACCACCCGCGGAGTAGCGGCCCAAAAAGCCGGTTTTGAAGGCGGCGAAATTGCCGTGCTCGATCGCCGACCGTGTCTCACAGACAAGGCTCTGAATGAAAGCGAGATTGTGGCAGGTGCTGAGCACGGCCGCTTCTATCTCGCGCGCTTTGAAAAGGTGTCGAATATAGGCCCGGGAGTGGTGACGGCAGGTGGAACAGACGCATTCTTCATCTATGGGGCGGAAGTCCTGCTTGAACTTCTCATTGCGCAAAGAAAGCGGCCCGTCACGCGTCAGCACCAGCGCGTTACGCGCCGTGCGCGTGGGATACACGCAGTCGAACATATCGATCCCGGCATCCACGGCCTCCAGTATGTAGGCGGGGGTACCGATGCCCATGAGGTACTTGGGCTTGTCATCGGGCAACAGGCGCGCGGAGAATTGGAGGAAATCCCTGAACTGCGAAAACTCCTCTCCGACAGACAGACCGCCGATGGCGTACCCGGGGAGGTCCAGAGCGCCGATCTCCTCAGCGCTGCGCTTTCGAAGGTCTTCGAAGAAGTTGCCCTGCATGATGCCGAAGAGCCTCCCTTTCATGGGGCCCGATGATTCCATCCAGCGACGCTTGCTTTCGCTGAGCCACGCCGTAGTCCGCCGGACGGCCTGCTCGGAGTCCTCCCGACCGACGCCCGGTGCAGTGCATTCATCGAGCGGCATCAGGACGTCGCTCCCCAGTATCGTCTCGATGTCGATCACGTCGCGCGGGGAAAGGGCGTGCGTGGAGCCGTCGATATGGGAACGGAAAGACACCCCTTCGTCGGTGACTTTGCGAAAGGCGGCAAGGGAGAATACCTGGTATCCACCGGAGTCGGTGAGGATATTGTGGCGCCAGCCCATGAACTTGTGAAGCCCACCGGCGGCTCCGATGATATCCTTGCCGGGCCTCAGAAAGAGGTGGTATGTATTGCCAAGAATCAAATTGACGCCGATCTCTTCGAGATCACGATTGCGCATTGCTTTCACGGTCGCGTTGGTTCCAACCGGCATGAAGCAGGGTGTGCTCACCGTGCCATGTCCCAAGGCAAGTGAACCGGTGCGCGCGTGAGTGGCGGTGTCCCGCCGTGATACCGTGAAGCAGCTCATGCCCGCAATCGCTCAGTTGCCTGCGCTGCCGCTCCAAGGATGCCCGCGTCGTTTCCAAGCTCCGCCGCGAGTACCCGGACGTCCCGGCTGACTTGCGGCCACGTGAAGTCCGGCAAATTGCGCCGAATGGGCTCCAGGAGCATATCTCCCGCCTCGGAGACGCCGCCCCCGACAATGCACGCCTGGAGATCGAGGGTATTGAGGATGCCGCCGAAGGCCTGAGCGATCCAGCGGCCGGCCTCCTCCAGCGTGTCACGAGCGATCACGTCGCCACCGATGGCCCGCTGGACGACGATCTTCGCAGTGACCCGACCGTCCTCGGTGGCGCCGCGCTTATTCATTTTTTCCGTGTAGATGCGTGCGATGGCCGTTCCCGAGGCATACTGCTCGAAACATCCACGGCTGCCGCACCCGCACCACAGCCCGCCCGGGCTCATACAGAGATGACCGATCTCCCCAGCGAAGCCCCTCCAGCCGCGGTAAACCCTTCCGCCGAGAACGAGTCCACCCCCAATCGCCGTGCCGAGGGTTATGAGAATAAAGTGGGAGAACGCTCGGCCGGCCCCGAACGCGAGCTCCCCTGCCGCGGCGCTCGTTGCGTCATTTTCAGCGAACGTGGGGGTTTGGAAGTAATGGGCGAGGTATTCCTGCACTGATCGATGCTGAAGAGCAGGGATATTGTCGCACCCGCCGATGAGCATGCCTGCGGCCTTGTCAATGAATCCGGGGGTTCCGATTCCGATGACGCTCAGGTGCGCCTCTGGGCCCTGCGCAGCGAGGAGCCTTTTCAGGCCGCCCGCGACCGGTGACACGATCTCCTCGAAGCTCTCCGCCGGATCCATGATCACGCCCGCTCGGGCGATGATCCTTCCCCGCTCGTCCACCAGACCGATCTTCGCGGAGCTTCCCCCGAAATCGATCCCCGCCGACAATTCCATGAGACCCTTTCTTTCCGTCACGTGCGAGCCGTTCTGAAGAGCATGAAACCCAAAACCAGAAAAAGTGCGAAGGGGGCCCACGCGCCGAACAGGGGCGGAACCACGCCATTCTTCGCCAGAATATCCATGACCATCTGCGCCACGTAGTAGACCACGGAAATCACCAGCGAGGATAGCAGGCTCATGAGCAGGATATTCTTCTTGAAGGCGCCGCCCAAGCTGCTCGCTATGAACGCCACGATGAACGGAGTGCAGGCGAAGGAGAACTTCCGGTAGTAATCCGTGAGCGCGTCCCGATAGGTGAGACCGGCACGGCGTATCATCGTCACATAGCGTTCCGATTCCGCGCGATTCATCTCTTCTACGCTCCGGGAGAGCTTTCGGAAAGTGTCCGGCGGTTCTCCATACAGCGGAGAATCATAGACATTCTGCTTTTCGTCGGTCAGCGCCTTGGTCCCCTCGTCCCAAAAGAAGCCGCGACATTCGTGCAGAATCCAGCGCGCACCCACCCATTCGGCCCAGGAAGCATCGATACGGCTCACGAGATTCATCGAGCTGTCACGGACGACCACCGTGACTCCCTGGAGCCGGGTTTGGGCGTCGTTATAGTAGTCGGCAAAATACACGACGCGCTGGTCGGGGCTCGTGACGGTAACCTTCGCCTGGCTGAGTGACGTCACCTGCTGGACTGCCAGAGAGTATTCCTGGTTTTTCTTTTGGTACGTGGGGATGACCACCGCATCATCGAACCAGAAGCCGCCGATGCTGAGAATGATTCCGAAGGTCAGGAAAGGCAGGACGAGTCGGTAAAGGCTGACACCGGAACCGAATATCGCGAAGAGCTCGTTGTTGGCATAGAACAACCCAAGGGTATAGGAAATGGCGAAGAGAAATGAGACCGGTATGGCGAAGGAGACGCATTTCGGGGTGTAGAGAAGCGCGATCTTCAGCACCTCACGAAAAGAGACATCATTCGCGAAATAGCGCCAAATATTCCCAAACACGTCGATGAGCTGGAGAAGCATGACGAAGAACAAGAGCGCCACGAGAAGGATGGGGATGAACTGACGCAGAAGCATCCGACGAAGAATCCTCATCCGCGCCTCCCCGCTACAAACACGATCGTCCCGGCGGCGAGCACCACGACGTCGGGAAGCCACATCGACAGGGCCGGCGACAGCGACATGCGTACGCCGAACGTCTGGCCCGCGATCAAGAGGCCCCAATAGATGATCGCGACCAAGAGACCGACGCCGAACCCGACCGTGCGGCCGCTGCGACGCGCACGTATCCCGACGGGAAAGGCGAAGAACGCGAAGACCAGACAGGCGGCCGGCATGGAGAATTTGCGGTTGAATTCCACCCGATACTGTTGGAGTGATTGGTCCGTGACGTCTTTGTCCTTTTCAGTAGTCGCATTCCGCCAGAGGGTGTCCAGGCTGGCCCGTTGCGTATCGTCCTGGCCGGGCGATACCGTCCTTTCGGCGGCCCGCAGTCCGACCGCCAGTGCGTAGGCCGTGGAAGCAACGCGCGCCCGCTGCTGCGCGTATGTCTGGAGCTGGGACGGCATCTTCGTCACGATCTGCTTCCAGACATCCGCCGATCCCATGGTCGATGGCGTGAGACCCCCAATGGAGGCATTGGTGATGTTCTTCAGCTGGATCGAGTATACCATGGAGCTCGAAACCGTGTAGTCATAGCGGTCGCCCTCATTCGGGTAGCTTACTTGGACGAAAACGTTGTCGAGCTTGAGCGATACCACTCCTTGGTTCTGGTCCAGCTGGGCGGATCGGGCGGTTATGAGCCGGCGGTTGCCCTCCGGTGAGTTGTCGATGATGAGGATGTCTCTGATCGTGCGGCCTTCCACGGCACCGGTAATGATCGTCGTGTTCTCGTACTTCTTGACCGAATAAGGCTCCAATTCCAGAGCCGGGTTCGTAAAAAGCACCCGACGATACAGCTCGGTAAAGCGCAGGTTGCCCAGGGGCAGGAAATAATCGTTCACGACAAAGGAAATCAAGGAAAAGGCGATTCCGATAATAAGCAGCGGCGCGATGATCTGCCGCGAAGATACCCCGAGGGCTCCGAAGGCAAGTAGCTCATTGTCGGAGGAGAGCCTGCCCACCGCCATGAGAGCACCTACCAATGAACCGAAGGGAAACGCGAATGCGACCACGACGGGCAGCGAATAGAAGATCAGGCGCGCGACATCCCAGAAGGGGACCTTTTTCGAGAATATCTGCTCGGCCATCACCAGGATCTGGTTGAGGAAGAAAAGGAAAAAGAAAAAAAGGAAGGCTACGAAAAAGGAGAACAGGAACTCCTTTCCGATGTACCGCCACGTTCGTCTATGGGTTCGCGCCATCAGCCGCCTCATCATAGACGCCGACACCGGCACCCAGCGTGCCGAAGAAGACATACGGTGCGCGCCATGCGATGGCAGGAATATCGAGTGACGCCAGACCATCCGAGATCCCGATATGACGCCAGACCCCCTCATTTTTCAGGAATGCGCTCACCCCGCCCCCGAAGCTCCCGAAATACAGAGCGCGGTCGGTCTCGCAACTGGACAGAATCCAGTCGTCGCCGATCTGCCCGGAATCCTTTGTAAAATGGGTGAGCGTGCCGCTCTCCGGCCCCCATACGTAGAGTCCCTGACCGTAGGTTCCTATCCAGACCCGGCCATCCCTCGAAACGAGAAGCGAGGTGATGTTTTCGGCATCGAAGCTGGAATCGATATCGGACAGGGCGCTCATGGTTCCTGTGGTCAAATCCATGACGACAAGACCGAGATTCATGGTTCCGATGAGGAGCCGACCGCGTGCATCGTCTTCGGCAAGACACGTAATGAACTTGCCGGGGAGCCCCCCGTTGTTCAGGGGTTCCCATCCCGAATCTCCCAAATGAAAAAGGCCGTTTCCGAGGGTGCCCGCCCACAGCGAGCCCGCCAGCTCCCGCACGACTTGCACCTTTGTGGCCTGGAAATCGGTATCATTGCTCCAGGATCCTGTTCCCTTCCCGTACCAGGACAGCCCGTCTGAGGTTGCGACCCAGACGCGGCGATCGGATATCTCAACCGAGCGCGAAAAGGCAGGACCGGGGAAAGCACTACTTGTCGCCGATGAAACTGAATAGCGTGCGACCCCGCCATTCCACGTTCCCACCCACAGGTCATCCCCGTCTATGCGCAGGCAGGAGATGTTCTCGTCTTTCAGTCCGAATAAGGCGCCGGTGAGGCTCGACCAGAGAAGCCGTACCCGCATCTGTTCGTAAAGGGCTTTTTCGGTGGGCGGGAGATTGGGTGAAAGGATGCGCTTGAAAAATGAACGGGCCGTCGCGGCGTCCCGCGTCTGGTAGAGGGCGAGCTCCGTGGCACGCAAGAGAGCGAGGTCCAAGTCTTTGCGGGAACCCGAGGTCCCCTCCTTGAAGAGATCGATGGCCTGCTGGTAGTACTCCAATGAAAGAAGCCACGCACGAGTATCGTAGTAGTGGCGCGCTACGAGAATCGTCGTCGAAAAGGAAATGCTCGTCGTAGGTGCCGTGTCTATGAGCTTCTGGAGAAAGAAACGTGCGCGGTAGTCATCCTTGACCGCGAAGGAGCACTGGACACTCAAAGCCCACGCGTCGGCCACCAGTGGGGAGGAGGGATAATCCGACCGCACCTGACGAAGCAAATCCAGTGCGCCGGCATAGTCACCGCCGGCAAAAGCGGTTTGGGCTGAAGCCAATTCGCTGTCTGCGCTTTTTGGCGCGGAAGATGCCGATTGCGCCACGAGGTTCGCCGTCACAAGGACAACGATCCATGCCGCGATCAGTGCCACCCGCGCGTAGCGACCTGCGCTTTGCCGCGGTCCACACGTACCGTTGCTAGAGACCCGTCGATCCAAAACCACCGCTCCCCCGCACGGTATTCCCGATGCTCGTTTTCTGCTGAAATGCCGCGCGCACCACCGGACAGATGACCAGTTGCGCAATGCGCTCGCCGTGGCGGATCGTGAATGGCTCCTGACCGAGATTGACGAGCACGACCTTCACCTCGCCGCGATAATCGCTGTCGATGGTACCCGGCGCGTTCAGCACGGTGACGCCGCTGCGTGCCGCGAGACCGGATCGAGGCCTCACCTGCCCCTCCAGCCCTTGCGGAATCTCCAACCTCAATCCCGTTGGAATCAACGCCCGAGCGCCGGGGGCGAGAGTGAGCTCCTCATCGAGATGCGCGCACAGATCGGCGCCGGAAGCGCCGTCGGACTGATAGCGGGGAATCGCATCTGATGGACCGGTGCAGGGGACGATGGGATCCGCCATTGCTCACCCCCGTTTGGAAGTTCCGGAAAATGAGAAATCGAAGCCCCGCAGCTTGCGCACACCGCGGCTGCCATAGGCCAGGAGGCTGAATGCATCCCGCCGCAGGCACAAATCCGCATAGGCGGCGGCGGCATCCACCGTCACCTCCTGCAACGCGAGCACCGATTCGTCGAACTCGAGAATGCGGTCCATCATTGTATGCTGACGAACCAGTCTCTTCATGCGCGTTTCCATGTCCTCGCGCGAGAGGATCAGGCTGCCGATGAGATGGCTCTTCGCGTCAGCGATCTCCGCCGACGTCAGCGGCTCGCGGAGTATCCGCGCGAGCTCCTGGTCCAGCGCCGCGAGGAATTTTCCCGCCTGGCCCGGTGTCGTGTTTGCGTAGATTGTCCACATGCCCATGTCTGAGAAAAACGTCCGAAACGAATACACCGTATAGCACAGGCCGTTCTCTTCTCTCAGTTTCTGGAACAAGCGGCTGCTCATCGATTCCCCGAAGGCCGTACTGAAGACCAGCGACGTGTAGTAGTGCGAAACATCCTTGCCCATAGGATAGCAAGTACCGGCGTAGATCTGGGTCTGATTGAATCTATCCGGCACGAACAGGTTTCGCTGGCGCCAGCCGGGAGTGGAACGCGCTGTCCGCGCAGGAGCCGCCGTGTGGGCAGGGAAAACGGAGTCGGCCAGCGCGCGCGCCTCTTCCACGTCGAAGTTGCCGGCGATGGCGATGACGGTGTTTGGCGGCACGATGCAAGTGCGGTAGAAGCGCTCCAGATCCTCGCGCTTGATGCCGCGCACCTCCTCCACTTCACCCGTGATTTTCCGCGACAGCGGATTCTCGCCCCACATCTCACGCAGGAACCGATCGTGCCCCTTTTCTTCGGGGGAGTCGTCCACGGACTGGATCTCGTTGATGATGACTTCTTTTTCTTTTTCCATTTCCGCGGCATCCAGGAGGGAGCCGACGGTCATGTCACTGAGAATATCGAAGGCGAGGCGAAAATGCTCCCGCGGAATGATCGCGTAGATGCAGATGACTTCTTTTTCCGTGAAGGCATTGATGATGCCTCCGACACGATCGATCTCGCGGGCAATGTCGAGGGACGACCTCTTGGCGGTTCCCTTGAAGAGCATGTGCTCGAGGAAGTGGGAATACCCACGTTCCGTCGGGCCCTCATCGCGGGAACCGGTGAGGAACCAGATCCCGATACTCAGGGTATCGGTGCGGTCAACCGGCTCGAGGAGCAGCGTCGCTCCGTTTGCCAGTTTCTCCGTGAGAATCACCCATCGCTCCGCGGGGGTCGAGGTCCCCGGTCATCGTTGCGGGGTCGATCCGAGAATCCGCCCGGCCGTCTGTCGCCCCGGGGGCGGTCATAGCCGCCGCTGCGCGGTCGGTCTCCGTCGCGTCGCGGGGGTCGTCGTTCCGCGTGCTCCGTGAGCAATGCCGGATTGGCATCGATGGCCTCTTTGGTGGCGAGGTTGATGCGCCCCATATGGTCGATTTCCGTCACGACCACGGTGAGCACTTGCCCTTCCTTCACGACGTCGTTCACGTTCTCCACGCGCGTGGCGGCCAGCTTGGAGATATGAACGAGTCCTTCCTTGCCCGGGAGGATTTCCACGAATGCACCGAAATCCATGATGCGCTTCACCGGTCCCGTGTATGTCTTTCCCACCACCGCCTCCTCGATGAGGCCCTCCACCATCCGCTGCGCCCTTTCGGCGCCTTCCTTCAGGTGGTTGTAGATGGTGACCATGCCCGTGTCGTCGATATTGATGGTGGAGCCGGTCTTTTCGCTCATGCCCTTGATGTTCTTACCGCCCGGTCCGATGATGAGACCGATTTTCTCGGTTGGGACCTTCACGGAGATCACCTTGGGCGCGAAATCAGAGATGTCGGTGCGCGGCTGCGAGATGGTTTCGTTCATGATGCCCAGGATATGGAGCCTACCCTCGCGGGCCTGTCCGAGCGCCTTCTGGAGGATTTCGGCGCTGACCCCTTCGATCTTGATGTCCATCTGGAGGGCCGTGATGCCGTCCTCGGTCCCCGCGACCTTGAAGTCCATGTCGCCCAGATGATCCTCCTCGCCCAGGATGTCGCTGAGAACGACGAACTTCTCCCCTTCCTTCACCAGACCCATGGCGATCCCCGCGACGGGCTTTGCCATGCGCACGCCGGCATTCAAGAGGCTCAGCGTGCTGCCGCATACCGTTGCCATGGAAGAGGATCCGTTGGATTCGAGGATTTCAGAAACGATGCGGATGGTGTACGGGAAGTCTTCCTTCTTGGGCAGCACCATGCTGATGGCCCTTTCGGCCAAATGCCCGTGACCGATCTCGCGCCGACCGGGCGATCCCAGACGACCGACTTCACCCACGGAGAACGGGGGGAAGTTGTAGTGCAGCATGAAGTTCTTTTTCGTATCACCGTCGATGTTGTCCATGATCTGTTCGTCAAGCGCGGTGCCCAATGTGGTCAGCACCAGAGCCTGCGTCTCCCCGCGTGTGAACAGGGCCGAGCCGTGCGTCCGCGGCAGGATGTCGATCTCGCACGTGATTGGTCGGATCTGCGTCGGTGACCGCCCGTCCGTGCGGACGCCCTTGCCGACAATGGAGGCGCGCATGATCTCCTGCTCCATGTCCTCGAAAAGCATCTTCACGGGCTTGATATCCGTTTCGGCAAGACGGTCCTTGAAGTGCTCTATGGTCTCGGCGCGGACCGCCTTCATGGCTTTGACGCGCGTTTCTTTTCCCTTCACGAAGCAGGCAGGCTCCAGCTTGGGAAGAGCCCATGAGCGGACCTCGCCGGCAAGGGTGAAAGTGGAAGGCTTCGCAATCAACGGGAGCTTTGTCTTTCCGGCGAGCCGAGCCAGCTCGTTTTGCACCCGACACAGCTCTTTGATGGCCTTGTGCGCTGTTTCGATGGCCTCGATGATGAGGGCCTCGGAGACTTGACGCGCTCCGCCCTCCACCATCGTGATTCCCTTTTCCGTGCCCGCAACAACCAGCTCCATGGAGCTTTCCTGGATCTGGTCGAAGGTCGGATTCACGACGATCGCGCCGTTGACGTAACCGACGCGCACCGCGCCAATGGGGCCTTCAAAGGGGATGTCGGAAATCGTGATCGCGGCAGAGGCCGCGTTCATCGCCAGAATGTCAGGAGGATTGACCTGGTCCGTGGAAATTGTCATGGGAATGACCTGGATCTCACGACGGAACAGCTTGGAAAAGAGCGGCCGGATGGGCCGATCGATGAGACGAGAGACCAGGATTTCCTTGTCTTTGGGACGTCCCTCGCGCTTGATGAATCCGCCGGGGATCTTACCTGCGGCATAATACTTCTCGATGTAATCCACGGAGAGGGGGATGAAGTCGAGGTCTTCCTTCTCGTTCTCGGCGCAACAGGCGGTGGCGATCACCGCCGAGCCTCCAAGACGCGCGAAGACCGACCCATTGGCCTGTTTCGCCATCTTGCCTGTTTCCAGGACGAGCTCCTCCTCCCCGATTTTTAATGATACACTTACTACGCCCTTGGCGTCGTGATGTTCCATTGCTATCCTTGCTTTCGCGCTTATTTGCGCAGATTCAACCGTTCAATGATCTCGCGATACTTGTCGAGATCTCTTCTCCTCAAATAACCGAGGAGTCGGCGTCGCTGGCCGACGAGCTTCAGAAGCCCGCGCCGCGAATTGTTGTCCTTGGGATGCCTCTTGAAGTGCTCCGTGAGCTCCTCGATGCGCTTCGTGAGAAGCGCGACCTGCACTTCCGTTCGACCTGTATCCTTCTCGTTGGCGCCGAAGCTCTTTACGACTTCTTCCTTTGCTGCTTTTGCCAGTGGCATGCGAGAACTCCTTTCGTTTCTTAGGTGAAAATCACCGTCGTGACCTCGCCGCTCTCAGGAGCCGCGAGCATCACCGCTGTGTCGTCAATACTACAGCGCCCGCTTTGGGCGCCTTCCGTGCCGAGATACGTCACCGAGTATTCTCCCGGCCGCGGAACAACCTGGGATATGGAATCGCGGGCGATGAGGATTTTCCCTCCCGGGCTCGCCACGCGCTTGCATTCACGCAGATCCAGGCAGTAATCCTGCCCGAGCATTGCACGCACCGATTCGAATTGCCCGTCTTTGATGGCCGCGCGGATACGGGAGCTCGACACGATCTCTCCCTCCCAGCGAACGGGCTCGGTCACGTGCACTTCAGTTTCTGTACCGGAAAGCATTTCCCTCAAATCGTCGTTTCCCGTGCTTCTGCTCTTACCAAACCGAAAGTTATACCCGACGACGATTTTCTGGATGGTAAGATTTTCTTTCAACAGCCTGATGAAGGCCCTGCCGGATAGGTTACTCATTTCCTCGGAAAAGTCAATTACCAGCGCGGCTCCGATGCCCATTGAGAGGAGGCGTGAAAGCTTCTGTTGATAGGAAAGTATGAAGCCGGAAAAGGTTGCCGGTGCGAAATAAAGGGCCGGACTGCTTCGAAAGGTGATGACAAGCGGCACGGCGTCGCTGTCGCCTTGAGTGATGGACTCCATGAGCTTCTGGTGCCCGATATGAAGACCGTCGAATACCCCGATTGTAAGGCGGACGGGCGTTTTGAAGAGCGAAGGGGTGAGCTGGTCCCACGGGAAGACCGTCATCCATCCTGCTCCGTCTCCTGGCACGGGAAGGTGGCGGCATAGCGCCAGCGGCCTTCGTTCATTTCCACGATAGCCAGCAGCCGCCCGTCATCGGCAAATGCCCCGAAACATCCGTCGGTACCCGGCGGCGTGAGGAAGCACGCCGAGGAAAGCTCCCCGCCGGTGCTCATCGCGCGGGCGAAATCTGTTTTCACGACAAGACGACCGAGACCGGGCACGGCGTCGAAAAAAACTGATGGCGGATGAAGATCGCGCGCGGGATCGAAGGATTCGGGATCCACCGCGTCTTCGATGCGAAATCCCCCCACCCTCGTTCGACGCAATCCGGAAACGAACGCGCGGCTCCCTGCAGCCAGGGCGATATCCCGGGCGAGAGAACGGATGTAGGTCCCTTTCGAGCATGTCACGCGCACGAGCAAGATTGGCGCGTCATACGAAATGACGTCCAAGACATGAACCCGAACCGCCCGTGGGGGCAGGGTGACCGCCACACCTTTTCGGGCGGCACGATAGGCGCGCACGCCGGCCACATGAACCGCTGAGTATGCGGGCGGCACTTGCATGATGTCGCCGCGGAACTTCGGCAGCACCGCCTCTATCTCGGTCAGGCTCGGTACCTCTCCGCGTGCGACGATATCGCCTTCCGGGTCCAAGGTGCTCGTCTCGCTTCCAAAGGTGATCGTCGCCACATACTCTTTGTCCATCGCGCTTGCCAGGGCGCACAGACGCGTCATACGGCCGGCGAGAACGACGAGAAGCCCTTCGGCGAATCGGTCAAGGGTGCCCGTATGTCCGACGCGACCCGTTCCCAGGCGTTTTTTCAGAATGCCGAGCGATTGGAAGGATGTCGTGCCGCTGGGCTTGTCGAGAAGAATGATGCCTTCGGTCAACTCTGGATTTCGCGCAGTTTTTGGGCGATGCGGAACCCGTTCTCCATGGCGTCGTCACGGAGGAATCGCAAGTGAGGAAACACGCGCATGGACATGCGCTTCGATATCACGCCCTGTATGTAGCCCGCCGCGTGATTGAGCGCATCGACACTCCCCTCCACCTCGGCGCGATCCCCGAATCGCGACACCCATACTTTGGCATGTCCCAGATCCTTGGAAATGTTCACTTCCGTCACCGTTGTGAGGGGCTGCACGCGCGGATCCTTGATCTGCCCCGTGATGATCATGGAGCAGATCTCGGATCGCAGCTGGCTTTCAATTCGCCGAAGCCTTGTTTCCGGCATCCCGGCTCCCGTCCAGCTTCTTGGCAAGCTCGTGCGTCTCGTACACTTCGATGGTGTCACCCTCTTTGATATCGTGGAACCCTTCCAGACCGATACCGCACTCGAAGCCTTCCTCGACTTCGCGGGCGTCGTCCTTGAAGCGCTTGAGGGAAGCGATCTTTCCCTTGAAGATCTCCACCGAGTCTCTGATGAGCCGCACATCCGCGTTGCGCCGTATTCTGCCCGTCTTGACCTGGCAGCCGGCAATGGTGCCGATCTTGGGAATCTTGAATGTGCTGCGCACTTCTACCGTCCCGATCTGCTCCTCGCGAAGCTCGGGCTTCAGGAGGCCCTCCATTGCGGAGCGGATGTCGTCCAGAGCGTCGTAGATGATGTTGTATTTGCGGATGTCCACCTTTTCACGGTCCGCAAGGCTTTGTGCAACCGAGCTGGGTCGGACATGGAAGCCAACGATGATTGCGTTGGAGGCTGATGCCAGGTTCACGTCGCCCTCGTTGATGGCCCCCGCGGCGGCGTGGATCACGTCAAGCTTCACCTCGGCGGTGGAGAGGCGTTGCAGCGCCGATTTCAGCGCTTCTACCGAACCCGCCACGTCCGCCTTGATGATGACCTTCAGCTCCTGGATCTGGCCTTCCTTGATCTGTTCAAAGAGATTGTCGAGCGTCACTTTCTTGACGTTCTTCATCTCTTCCTGTTTCTTCAATTCCTGACGCTTGCTGCCAATGGTGCGCGCGGTGTTTTCGGTATCGGTGACCTGGAAGGGATCCCCTGCGTTGGGGATGCTCGTAAATCCTATGACCTCGACAGGAAGCGACGGTGTGGCTTCGCTTATCTTTTCGCCCTTGTCGTTGAAGATCGCCCTCACCTTCCCCGAATAGATGCCCGCGACGAAGGAGTCCCCCGCCGAGAGCGTGCCTTTCTGCAAGATGACGGTGGCAACGATTCCACGACCCATTTCAACGCGCGATTCGAGCACGATGCCGGATGCGCGAGTCTTGTAGCTCGCCTTCAATTCCAGCACTTCTGCTTGAAGGAGGATGCTTTCCAGAAGCTCCTTGATGCCGGTCTTCTTGAGGGCCGACACCTCGTTATAGATGGTCGTGCCGCCCCATTCTTCAGGGGTGAGACCCTGCTCGGAAAGCTGCCTCTTGACGAGCTCGACATTCGCTTCGACCAGATCCACCTTGTTCACGGCGACGATGATGGGGACACCGGCCTGCTTTGCGTGGTTGATGGCTTCGATTGTCTGGGGCATCACGCCGTCGACGGCCGATACCACCAGAACGACAATGTCCGTAACACCGGCTCCGCGGGCGCGCATCATGGTAAAAGCCTCGTGGCCCGGGGTATCCAGGAAAACGACGCGGCCCTGGGGAAGATCGACACAGTAGGCGCCGATATGCTGCGTGATGCCGCCGTATTCACCGTCGGCAACATTCGCGCTTCGAATGGCGTCCAGCAGCTTCGTCTTTCCGTGGTCGACGTGACCCATGATCGTGACGATAGGTGGTCGGGAGGCCAGATCCGACTCGACCTCTTTCTCTTCTTCGATCACCGTCTCGTCATACAAGGAAACGACGTTCACTTTGCAGTCGTATTCAGCGGCCAAAAGCGACGCGGTATCCGAGTCGATCTGTTGATTGATCGTCATCATCATGCCCATTCCCATGAGCTTGTGGATGAGATCCGAGCCCTTGAGATTCATTTTCTTCGCAAGGTCGGACACGGTGATGCCCGCGGTTATCGCGATCTCCTTGGGCACCGGATTGGCCATGATGACGGTCTTCTTCTTGACCTGGAGGTACTTCTCCTCCGGCTGATCGTGCTTCCTCTTCGGATATTCGATCTTTTTCTTTGCCTTGGAGAAGAATTTTTTCGCTGGCGGCTTCTTCTCGTCCGTAGACGACGATGAGGAGCCTCCTCCGCCGCCACCCTGACCGGGCCGGGAAGGCGGTCGGAACCCGCCGGATCGCGGTGGTCCGTATCCCGAAGGCCGTCCCTGATCGCCCGATCGACCCTGAGGGGGACCGCCGGCAGGACGGGGAGGCATCGGTGTCAGCCGCATCTTTTCACGCACCGACTCTCGAACCGAAGGTCGAGGATCCGGGCGTCTGTCATTTGTCACGAATCGGGGCTTCTCAGGCTCGGCGGTAGCGGGTGCACGGGTCTGGGCGGCATTGGGCGCCGCAGGCTGGACCGGTCTGACAGCACCGGGCGCGTGGGCCGCGCGGACCGCCTGGGGCGCCGGGGTCGGCTGTGCCTTTGGCTGTACCATGGGTGTGGGCCGGACCGTGGGAGCGGCCGCCGCCGGGGCGGGCGTGGACTCCGGCACCGGTGCCGGCGAATGCGCGGGCGCAGGTGCCGGAATCTCTTCCGCTTTCGGAGGCTCCGGAGCCGCAGGTTTGTGCACGGCCTTCTTGGGCACCACCACCACCTTTTTCTTTACGACCACCACCTTCTTCTTCTCAGGGGAAGACACCTCCTCCACGACGGGCGCGGGGGTCTCCTCCTCCTGTTTCTTGTGTTTGATGAGGGTCGTCTTTGGCTTTTTCCTGCTGTCCAATTCCTCGGGCATACCTGCTCTCTTACTCTTCCTTTGTATTCGTATCACCCGTACCCGGCTCTCCCGGATGCGTGTGTGACGCGGCCGGCGTTTCATCCGCGCTTTCCTCGAAGGTTAAACCGACACCGCAGTTTGGACAAGTGGCCATGTCCGGCGTAATCGCGGTGCCGCACTCTGGGCACTCGTAACTCTCTTCTTCCACCATGGTGTCGGCCTCGGCCTCCACCGCCGGCTGCTCGATTTCCAGCTCGGCTTGCTCGTCCATGACGAGCTCCTGTGCAGCGGCCTGCTCTTCCTCGACGATTTCGACGTTCTCTTCGATGATCTTGTGCAGGGTCTGGATGTCTTCCGCGGTGAGACCTTCCAGTGCCGCCATCTGCTCTGGATTCAGTGCAACCAGGCTCTCGATGTCGATGATATGATCCTTTTCCAGGATTTCCACGAGCCGCTGCGGGATGCCGGGCAACTCGGAAATCTTCTGGATCTCCTCCTCAGGCTCGCCGAAGAGCGCTGATACGGCGCGCTTGGCCTCCGCGGAGATGTCCATCTCCGAGAACTGGCTTTCCGTCTTGACGTCGATGTTCCAATCCGTGAGGCGGTTTGCAAGGCGGACGTTGAGACCCTGTTTTCCGATGGCAAGGGAGAAGGAAGCGTCCGGCACGATGGCCAGGGCGAGCTTCTTCGACTCGTCCAGAATGACGACTTGGTTCACCTCTGCAGGGGAGAGGGCGTTTTTGATGAAGCTACGCGAGTCCAGGGAGTAACGCAGGATGTCTATTTTCTCGCCCTCCAGCTCGCGCACGACCGCTTGGATGCGTACACCCTTGAGGCCGACGCAGGCGCCCACGGGATCCACGTCTTCGCGCGTGGAACGAACCGCGATCTTCGTGCGGTACCCCGGTTCGCGGACGATCTTTACGATCTCGATGGTCTTGTCGTAGATCTCGGGCACTTCCAACTCGAAGATCTTTTTCACGAACTCGGCGTGGTTGCGCGAGAGCACGATCTGCAATCCCGTCGGCGTCTTCACGACCTCGTAGATGAGCGCCTTGATGCGGTCATTGGGATGGTAAATCTCGCGCGGCGACTGGTATTTCTTGGGCAGGATCCCCTCGGTCTTCCCCAGGTCGACATAGATGTTACCGTTGCGCTCGCGCTGGTAGTAGCCGATGATCATCTCACCGACCTTGTCCTTGTACTCCGAATACAAGGTGTCCTTCTGGATCTCGCGCAGACTCTGGCGCGCCTTTTGCTTGGCGCTCTGCACGGAGACACGGTCGAACTCCTTGGGATTGATCTCGATGAGAAGCTCGTCCCCTACCTCGCATTCCTCGTTCATTTCGAGGGCTTCCGACAGCGGGATCTCATAGACCGGATCGTCCAAATCATCGTCCGGAACGATCTTCTTCTTGGCGAAGAGCGTGACTTCCATGCTGTCGTCGCTGAACCGTACGACGGCATTGTCCACCACCCCGTATTTCTTCTTATACGCTGCCAGCAAGAAGTTTTCGATGGTTCCCATCACGAGATCCTCGGGGATCCCGCGCTCCTGCACCAGCTGCTTGATTGCCTGCGACAGTTCAGACTGCATTTTTTGCTTCCTCAACCTCCACGGAAAAATCCAGTCGCGCCTTGCGAATTGACGATAGCGCGATCCCTTTTCGCTCTCTGCCCGTTCGGAGCCAGAGGGTCTCCCCCTCGACGCGATCGATGACGCCTCCCCGCCACTCGGTCTCGTCCCCCACGAGAACCCGCACGCCGCGACCCGTGAAAACCGCGTATTCCCGCGGGGACCGCAACGCGCGCTCGATGCCGGGCGAGCTGACTTCCAGGCTCACCTCCTGAATACCTTCGACCGTTTCAAGACGGGGGGCGAGGACTTCCGACACGCGCGCGCAATCGTCGACCCCTACGCCTTCTTTTCGGTAGAGGACGACGCACACGCGAGTGCTGCCTCGTCGCCTTCCGATGGTGAGCTCGACCAATGCAAAGCCCATGCCTTCAAGAATCGGCGTGACGACGTCGCGAACGCTCTGATCGAAATGTTCCGAGTACACACCCTCCGCCTTCGGTCCCCGGCAGTACCGACGTAGGTACAAAAAAAAGAGTCCGGGGGCCGACTCTTTCTGTACAAAAAGTAAACCAATTGAAGATACTTGTCAACCTATCAGTTGCCCTTTTGGACCACCCGAGGTCGGAGAAATTCAGTTTCGACTCCTGTAAACACCTTATGCGCTGGGACTATACTCTTTCCGTCGTGAACCCCAACGAAACAATCTCGCGATTCGTGAACAAGACGGTGCCCTTTCGATTCCTCGGGATCGACTTGAGCTTTCAATTGTCCCATGCCCTGTTCAGCAGTTTCGACATCGATGACGGAACGCGGCTCCTGTTGAAGTCCATCGCCCAGAACGTGGATCTCATGGGTGTTCGGAGCATACTCGATGTGGGGTGCGGGGTCGGCGTCATTGGAGCATGTCTGAAGGCGAAGGCGCCTCACGCCCGTACCATGCTTCAGGATCGTGACTCACTGGCTGCAGCCTTCGCGAGCGCCAATTCCCAGCTCAATGGGATGGACGACATCCAGGTGCGCTGCTGCCTCGGATTTCACGAGGTGGAAGAGCCCGTTGATTTGATCGTCTCCAATCTTCCCGCCAAAGCAGGCGGATCAGTGCTGCGGGATATGTTCGGCCATGCAGCCGCAATGCTTTCGCCTCACGGGCGGGCGGCAATCGTGATCGTTTCACCGCTCGCCGGTCTTGCTCGGGAGCAGATGAAGAATCTCGATTGCGAGGTGCTTCACGCGGAGGAAAACAAGGAGTACCTGGTGCTTCACTTCAGGCCCAGAACACGACGGAATGAAAGCCGCGAAGAGCGTGAGAGCCTCGATACCTATGTCCGCTTGCAGGGTTCCTTCTCCCATGCAGGACACACCTATCCGCTTTCTACCGCGTTCTCGCTGCCGGACTTCGACACCCTGGGGCATCGCCTGGAACTTTCCATGGATGTGCTTTCCGGCGTAGCGGAGGCGGGAAACGTATTGTTTTGGAACCCTGGACAGGGCCACGTGCCGGCATTCCTTCACTTTCGAAATGCATCGGTCGCCGGGCGCGATTCGCTAGAGCTTGCAATCACAAGGCACAATCTCATTGTCGCGGGGCGGGCCCCCCAGGCCGTAATTCCCTCGCCTTCGGAAAGAGAATTGCGTGACATGTTTGCCCCCGAATCGTTCGATCTCCTTGTTGCGGATCCACGGCCCGTCCCGCGCGTGCCCTGGCAGGAGGAGCTCGTTCTGTCAGCTCAGCACCTTGTCCGACCGGGAGGAATGCTTTTCCTGTCCAGCACAAGCACAGAAGTGCACCGGTTCCTGGATGCAGTGACGGGATTCCGCATGATTGGCGGGAAGAAGCAGCTCGGAAATCGTGCCGTTCTCCTCAAACGTACTTAGTCCTGCTACTCCTCAATCACGAGCGTCATTCCGTAAATCCGCTGATAGCCTGCTTCTCGCAGGACACGTGCGCAGGCGTCCAAAGTGGCTCCCGTCGTGAAGACATCATCCAGCAGCACGACCTCGTTGGATCCCTCCGCCGCGTGAGCCCCGCGCGTCAAAAGGATTTTCCCTTTCAGGTTTTCCTTCCGCTGATTGAAATCCAATGTCTTTTGCTGTGCGCCGGGTGCCCGCTCGAGGATTCGCCGTACGTCGACCCCGTGGAGTTTTTCCATTCTTCGGGCAATCAACTCTACTGTCTGGGGCGACTTTCGGCCCGGACGGGTTGGAACGGGTATCACGGAGAGTCCTGGATGGGAGGCGGCGAGGGCTGCGGCGGCCCAGTGAGCAAAAAGTGGCGCAAGACGGACTCTGCCCGAAAATTTGAGCTGCTGGAAAAGCTCCTTGATTATCCCGACATAGGGAAAAAGCGCCGTATTGGTATCAAATGCAAAGTCGCTTTCTCGACAGCGCCGACAGATACCTTGTTCCGAGATGAGCCGCGTCCCGCAAAGGCGGCACGTGACGGCACTCGTGTCTGGCTGGATCTTCGATCTGCACTCAATGCATACAGGAATCGAGTCGTCGCTTCTGCCAAGGAGCCATTCTCCGCAGACAAGACACCTTCCCGGGAAGATTGTCTCGAGGATCAGTCCGGAAGCAAGTCCCTTTCTTGTGCGATTCATGTCAGGCTCCGCTCGTGCCCGTGAGGTCCTTCTTCCACCGCGTTATGGACGCCAGCGCCTCCAACGGAGTCATTCGCTCCGGCTGTGAACCCGAAATCTCCTGGAGAATCAGATCCTCCGGCGTGAAAAGCATCGCCTGCCGAACCGGCGCGGGCTCGGTGGGCGACGGCTCTTTCGGGCTCGGCACTACCCCTCGGTTCAGCTCCTCCAGAATCTTCTCCGCCATTGCCAGAGCCTCGTGGGGAATCCCGGCCAATCGCGCGACATGGATACCGTACGAATTGCTGGACGGGCCGTCCTTGACTCTTTTCAGGAAGACGATCTCCCCGTCCCTGTCATGCACGTCCATGGACATGTTCTTCAAGGATTCGTGCTCGAGACCGGTGAGCTCGTGATAGTGAGTCGCGAAAAGCGTCCGTGCGCGGATGCGAGAGAGCAGGTACAGGCACACGGCCCACGCAATGGCCAACCCGTCGCGCGTGCTCGTGCCGCGTCCGATCTCGTCCATGATGACGAGGCTCCGATCGGTGGCGGCTCGCAGGATATGCGCCGTCTCGTTCATTTCCACCAGAAACGTCGATTCCCCGCGCGCGAGATTGTCCGTCGCCCCGACGCGGCAGAACACGCGGTCCACGATGCCGATGGTCGCCGCGCGTGCGGGAACGAACGAGCCGACCTGTGCCATGAGCGCAATGAGCGCCACCTGGCGCAGATATGTGGATTTGCCGGCCATGTTCGGGCCGGTCAAAAGCACGAAGAACTGGGCGGTTCCGGGACAATCCAGGCTGTTGGGAACGAAAGCGCCTCCGGGAAGGTGGGCCTCCACGACGGGGTGGCGGCCTTCCTGGATGGCGAGATCCACGCCATCCGTTACCAGCGGCCGCGTGTACCCGTGCACCGTGGCGGCGAAGGCGAAGGACTGGTAGACGTCCAGCTCAGAGGCGGATTCGCAGATTCCTTGAAGCCAGCTCACCGCCTCTTTCACGCTCGCGCGCACTTCGAGAAAAAGGCTCTTTTCGATGTCAACGATGCGCTCGGTGGCATCGTTGATTTCCGATTCCAAATCGGTGAGGCGATTCGTCGTATAACGCTCCGCTCCCACCAGGGACTGGCGGCGGATGAAATGCGACGGAACGAGGGAGAAGTAGGATTTCGTCACCTCGAAGTAGTAGCCGATGATCTTGTTGTAGCGCAGCTTCAGAGGTCCGATTCCGGACTTTTCCCGTTCCTCCCCGAGATAGGACTCGAGTATGGAGCGTGCGTTCTCTTTCAGCCCGTGCAAGCGATCCAGCTCGGCATGATACCCGCGCCGGATGAGATTACCCTCGGTCAACAGGATCGACGGCTCTTCGATGATGGATTGTTCGATGAGTGCGATGAGAGCACCCATCTCTGCGCTCCTCTCGGCAATAGGCGCGGCCAGCCGCGCGACCGCTGGGGAGCCGGCGCTCAACATGAGCTGGATGGACGTCACCGCTTTCAGCGTCGAGGCAACGGCCAGCAAATCCTTCGCGTGGGCGCGATCCATCGCCACGCGCGCTGTGAGGCGCTCCAGATCCAGCACCCCTGACAGGGCTTCCCGCAATCGGGCCAGAAGGACCTGGTCGCGGTAGAGGCATTCCACCGCGTCCTGCCGGCGCTCGATCGCGGTTTTCTCTTTCAGGGGGGTGAGCAGCCAGCGTCGCAGCTTCCGCGTGCCCGGCGAGGTTCGTGTCTGATCGAGCACTTCGAGGAGGGTATATGACCGGCCACCGTCCTGCAGATTGGTGAGGAGTTCGAGGTTTCTCTGCGTCGCCTCGTCGAGCTCGACATAACTCTTGTCCGCGTATACGGAGAGGGAGATGAGGTGCGAGAGTGATTTCCGTGATGTCTCTCCGAGGTATTCCAGCAAGACGCCCGCCGCTACGATTTCCGGTGCGCGATCGGTCAGACCGAAACCTTTGAGGGATGCAACCCCGAGGTGGCGTTGGAGGCGCGATCTGCAGGAATCGAGGTCGAAGCTCCAGTCGGGGTAGCGGTTGACGAGGAGACCCGTCCGTTCTCCCAGCAAAGCGCGTGTCACCCGGTCCTCGACGAGCAGCGATTCCTGCGTGAGAATCTCACGCGGCGCGACCCGGTGCAATTCCCTCTTCAACATTTCCTCCCGCTTCTCGAACGGAAAGGAAGTCACGCAAAACTCACCTGTGGAGACATCGGCATACGCGAGGGCCAGGACATCCCCAACCCGTCCGAGTGCCAGGAGATAATTGTTGGCCGTTCGGGATAGGTAATTGTCATCGAGGACCGTTCCCGGAGTGATGATCTCGACGACTTCGCGTTCCATGAGCCCCTTGCCGGGCGGCGTCATCTGCTCGCAGATCGCGACTTTCTTTCCCGCCTCCAGAAGCCGACTGATGTAGGCCGGTGCCGCGTGATAGGGGATGCCGCACATCGGGACACCTGCACGCTGGGTGAGGGTCAGATCCAGCAGCGTGGATGCCTCGCGCGCATCTGCGTCGAACATCTCGTAGAAATCGCCCAAACGGAAAAAGAGGATCGCATCGGCCAGCTTTTCCTTGTTCCGCCGATATTGGGTCATCATGGGCGTCGATTCAGACATGGATGCAAGTATATGCCCGGCCGTCCCTCACATGGCAAGAGGACCGTCAGCGTCGTGGACTTCGCCGGCGCCCAATGATACTATGAAGGCGTGGGCGTATGACTGAGATGGGCAACACGCAAATCGATTCGCTCATGGTCGGACGTGACGAGCGCGGCTATTTCATCAAGGCCGCGGGAAGCATCAGAGCGATGCTCTGTTACCCGTTGCGCGAAGGTTTGCTTTCCCTTCTGGAGTCCCCCAGCAGTCTTCCCGCCGTTTTTGTAGACCTCGCGGATTGTACCTATATGGATTCCACATTCATAGGGCTGCTGGTCGCCATCGACAAGCGACTTCAAAAATCGTCCGGCGGCAGGCTTCATATCGTGCAGGCAAGCGCCGCCTGTCGGGATACCTTGAACCAGATCGGACTGCAGACGATCCTTCTGATCGAAGCCTCCGCCCCAACCTTTCCGGCTGTCATGAATGAGCTTGCAACGGAGATGGAGAGACCAGCCACGGAGTTCATCCTGGGCGCGCACGAGGCGCTGATGGAGACTTCCGAAGAGGCGAGAAAGAAGTTCGGACTCTTGAAAGAGCTGCTTGAGCGCAAGCTCAAGAGCGAGAAGCCTCCGAAAGATAGTCACGGAGAATGAGGGATGCCGCGATAGCGTCCACCTTTTCGCGTGCGGTTCTGCGCGATTTTCCCGTTTCCTTGAGAATGGCTTCCGCATCCCGACTCGACCAGCTTTCGTCCTGCAAATGAGTTGCGAAGGCCGCCCGTGCGAGCCGATCTGCAATCCGTCGGGCCCGAACGCACCCCGGACCTTCGCTCCCGTCGGCGCTTACCGGTAGCCCGATCACCACTACGGCGACTTCATGCGCTTTGCAGATGGTGATGAGCTGCTCCACCAGGATGTTCTCGGATTTCATTTCAATCGTCGAAAAAGGAGAGCTGATCATTCGAAGGGGGTCCGTCAATGCGAGCCCGACGCGGCGAGTTCCGACGTCGACCCCCAGCACGCGGCCGGGGATTATTGAAGAAGAATCTCCGGTCGGTGCCCCCGAGCTCACGGGTCAACCTCCCGTAGTGGATGCGGGTGCGTTGCGTTTCTGAAGCTCGGTAATGACGTCATCCGTGATATCTACTTCCGGGATTCGGTACAGGACAATGGCCGCTCCGGCGTCCCCGTCGCTTCGCAATATCAGGGAATAGCCTTCCGATTCGGAAATGAAGCTCACCACATCCATGATCTGCATGATCGCCTGTGTCGCGCTTGCCGCGTCCTTCATCTGGGAAAGTTGCGCGCCCTTCACCTTTTTGAACGCATCGAGGTCCCGCAACTGATCGCTGATCTGCTTGTCGAGGCTTGCCGACAGTGTCTTGTTCGCATTCTTGTCGGCGTCCGCCTTCTGGGTCTGCAGATCGAGTATGGCCTTATTGCGCGTTGCCAGTTCCTTCGTGTAATCGCCGTTGGCCTTTTCGTAGTCGCGATATGCCTTGGTATCCTGGTAAATGGAGTCGAGCACCTTCCTGAAATTGATGACGCCGACCTTGGTGACCTGCTGCGCCTGCGCTGCCAAAGGAAGGGTGCAGAGAACGCCGAGGAAACATGCAATCACAACCGCGGAATGTCGTCGCATGGTGTCTCCTTAGAAAACATTCCCACCAAGGGAGATGACGAAGTTCAGACTGAGCGGTCCCACGGCGAAGTCGCCTGTTTTCAGGGACCACGTGCCCGCTGTGGTGTTGTACTTGAAGCCCTGCGCCAAATAGAGGCGTATGGGAAACTGCGGAATCGAGAAGCGCAATCCGGCGCCAACCGAGAAAAAGAACTGGTCGAGACTCAAATGATTGAAGCTCGTCGTCGGATCCGTCGTGGACGGGGCCGTAGCGTACCACGGCTGATCGAAGAGCCCGGCAATGTCGAGGAAGGTCACGAACCACACGGCTTCCTTGACGATCGGCATGCGCAGCTCGAGCTTGTTGTCCCAGAGCGCGTTCCCGTACATCTCGCGCCAGCCGCGTCCAACCGTCATGCCGTCGATATAAAGCTGGTCTGTGTAGTCCGTATTGGTCCGCCATGACCCCGTTGTCGGGTCATAGTTGGGAAGAATGAAGGACAATGCGGAGTGAGCGGCCAGGACGAGCTGGAAGTCCCATCCTTCGAATACGGGAATGTCGAACAATGTGAGGAAACCCTCGATGGTCGAGTCCGAGCGGATGTATTCGCGGTCACCGAAAAGCAGGCCACCGACGTAGGTGAAGTTTTGCGCGAGGTAATAGCCGGTTGTCGGATTCCAATAGATGTCACGGGCGTCCAGGATGACGCTCGCGGCGATTTGATCGATGAATATCCATTTCATGTTGTTGTCCCGGACATTCTTCTCAAACGGCCGATACAGGCTCGCGTCATAGTCCACGTAACGCACCGTGGGCGTGTAGGAAGCTGTCAGCCCGAGATGGCTCCCCGGCAGCGTAAAGGTGTAACCGGTGTTCGCGCCGAGCCCGATGTCGTAGGAATCGTAGCTCATCAGATACTGTGTCGGAATCGAGATACCGTTGGCTAGATCGTTGAGGTAGTCGGCCCGATTCGTGTAGGGGTCCGGCGCCGCGATGGCCTGCTGGCTGTCCGAAAAGACCGGGCCGAGTATGTCCTGGAGCACGTTCGTCTGCGTCTGATGGTCGAAAGACAGGGAGAGACCGCCGGACCAGGGAACATCGGTGAGGTAAGGCTCCGAATAACTCAGCGCGACGAGCTGCTTTATGGTGGAAAACTCCAGATCGACACTAACGGTCTGTCCGCCGCCCTGGAAGTTCTTTTCGTCCCATTTGATGTCGCCCGAGATTGGGAAATTCCCGCCCGAGAATACCACTCCGAAGTTTATGTCCGCCGTGCTGGACTCTTCCACCGTGAACACGATGTCCATGAGGCCATTCTCGGTACCCGCCGGCGTGTCAATGCTTACCGTCTTGAAATACTGCAGGTTTTCCAGATATTGCCTTCCCTGCACGATCTGGGCGACATTGAAGACATCCCCCTCTTCGAACGGAAGGCCGCGTCGAAGCACGTTCTCCTTCGTGCGTGTGTTCCCCTTGAATATGATGCTTTCGATATGGGCTTTGTCCGTCTCCTGGACGGTCAGAGTGTAGGTGATGGTCTTTGCGGCATCGTCGCGTTTTTCCGCGCTTGAAAAGGCGTTGAAGATGTAACCATTGTCGTAGTAGAGGGAGCGGATCCTATCTACGTCCGCTTGGAGCTTCTGTGTGCTCAGCGGTTTTCCGGGTTTTTGGTAAACGAGCTCTTGAAGACGTGTGGTGGGGAAAATGTTATTGCCCACAAAGCTCATACCCCCGTAATTCCACTGCTGTCCCTCGGTGAGGTAAATGGTAATGACGAGATAGTTGCGGCCGTTCTGGTTTTCGATGTCTCGTGTGATCTTGTCAACCGTGACGTCCGCGTACCCGCGGTCCGTGTAATAGCTGATGATCGCCGTCTTGTCCTCTTCCAGCTTCGATTCCTCGAAAACACCGCTGTCGAAGAGGGATTGCGGTTTTGTCTTCATCACACCCCGAAGCGTGCTTTCCGAAGCGAAACTGTTGCCCGAGAAATGGATATCCTTGATGGTGGTCGGAATCCCCTCATTGATCGTGAACGTCGCTCGGACTGTATTCTCCGCTTCTGCCGGATCGAAGGATCCCGTAACGCTCGCGTCCGCGTACCCCTTGTCGAGATAGAGGGACTTTACCGCCGCCACATCCGCGTCGAGCTTGCCCTGATTGGAAAGGTCTCCTTTCTTCAGGAGGACCTTGTCCGTGATTTCGTTCGTTCGCACGGTCGTGTTGCCCTTGACGATGACCTCGACGATCGAGGGCCGCTCCTTCACCACGAACTCGATGATCAGGCTCGTTTTCGCGTCGTCCCCAGCAACAGCGTTGGTGACGATCGACTCGAAATAATCCAGCGCGTACAGACTGGCCTGGACGTCCTCGAGGAGAGTCGTGCTGAACTTCTCCCCGATGTGGGTTGCCAGAAGACTTTGAAGATCGCTCTCTTTGACGGTGACGAGTCCCTTGAACGAGAACGCCTTCACGGGCTTGTCCACATACCACGCATCCTGCGTCGATTGGGCGCTGATGAGGGCGGTCATGGACAGAAGGAAGAAAAGGCTCGTGAGGAAGATTCTGCAACCACGGGTCATACAATGGACTCCTTCACGCTCACACGTTTCAGTAGGAGTATTTCCAACTGAATGAAAGACTATTATCGCTGAGGAACAAGTCCTCGGGATGCTGGGGTTGGAAGGTCCAATTGAGCAGGAAGAACGGCGTCGCCCATTCAAGGCTCAACTCGACGTCCGGCTGCAACCCCAAGCCGTTCACCACGGAGCTGCTCAGCACCGACGCTGTCCCTGAGGGCAGCGGCTGCTGCTGCAAACCCACGAGAACTTCCAGAAAGAGGTCGTTCCCGATGTACTTTCCAAGAGATACGCTGGTATTGTCAAGTGGATTTACGGAAACGTTGAACAGCTTCTCCGCCAGAAGATTCGGAAGGATCTGGGTGTTGATTGAGAACATGTCCAAGTTCAGGACTTGACGGACCTTTTCTTCGAATGGCCGCAGAATCCAGTTCTGACTCAAGATATCGGAGTATACGAGGGCGGCCATGCCGAGGCCTTGTGATTCGGCCCGATTGAGGATCGGGGCGCCGATCATGGCAAGGATGGCGGTTTCAGTCCGCGGGGGATCCGATGTAAAGTGGGGCGAAAAATGGCTCAGCGTGCCGTCCGCGTTGAGAGAGATCTTCACCACCTCCCCCGTGTCCGGATCCGACTCGCGAACCTCAGCGCTTGCCGTGATCCGCGGGTCGAAAGTGTTCTGGTCCTCGTTGAACGTGATCGAGCCTTTTTTCATTATGAAGCTTCGATCGAAATAGTAGATCTCCCCGCCTTGCACTCCCGTCGTGCCCTTGGCAGTGTAGGCGCCCGTATCTCCGCGATACGTGATGGCGATTTTGCCGCCCGGGCTCGCACTCGTGCGGAGGACGGGCACGTCGGCGGTGGGCCAGAAGAACTCCACCCTCTTGCCCGTTTCCACGGTTATGGCGACGAACGTCGGCGGATCCTCGGGCACGAATTTCCCTGTTGGTGCTTCTCCCAGGGCGATCTGGCAATCGTTCACGAGAACCGATCCGGTGACATTGGTTTTCCTGTCGTCGCCGAAGATATGGAGCTGCCCGAATGCCGATCCGTTGGCCATGAGCCGTCCGAAATGCCCGCGAACCCGAGCCGGCGACGGTCCGTCGATTCCCAGCGTGATGTCGTATGCCAAAGGCGACCAATGGTCCAGCGTAAAGTTTGCCTTCGCGGTGATCTTCGCGGCCCCGGCGGAAGTCGTTACGGTGTCGGAATGAAAGGTCCGGCCGTCGAAGGTGAAGGTGGCCTTCATCGGGCCGGCCTCATCGGTAACGTAGGCGCTGCGCAATCCGCCGCCGACCACGTCCAGCTGGCCGTAGAAATCAGGATCGTTGATCGTGCCTTGGACGCTGAGCTTGCCCGCCGCCACTCCCGAGGTGACGTAGTAAATCGGAGCGGGGCCGGAGGTCGTGGGAATCACTGAGCTTTTCAGAATCGCATTGATGACGGGAAGATCGAAGGATTCCACATCCAGCGTCGCCGCGATGGTGTCCCCGGTGATTTTGCCCGCAGCCACGCCATTCACCGGAAGCGGATCGGAGAGTGCAACGGAAAACGCGAATTGGGAATCCAGCCATCCATGGACGGAATTGCCGGGGCCGCCGTCAATGGAGAGCTTTCCGTCTTTCGTGCGATAGGAGATGCTCCAGGATGAGACGGGAGATGAGGAAACGGTGATGGCGCTCAGCGTGAGCCTGCCCTGCAGGCCGTCCCCGATGAGGCCCCCCGAAGGGAGAGAGCCGGATGTATAGATTCCGTCCAGATTGAAGGTGAGCCCTACCTTGTCCGCGAAATACACCCCCTGGTAGCGAACATTCAAGGTATAGGCCCCTTTTTGCAAGTCAACCTGCCCCGCCCCGTCGGTGAAGATATGAGACAGATAGCTGAAGGAAAAGCCGCGGAGCTGAATGATACCAGGACGCATCGTCACCTGAGCGCCCGCCGTGATAGGGTCGGCGCCGAGCTTGCCATTTTTCAGGCTCACCGCAAGATCGATACCCGGCTGCTCCAGGCTTCCCGCGATGGTCCCGCCGCCGGACAGGCTTCCGCTGAAGGCGGTGGCCGCCAGCCGCGCCAATGGGGATCCGTTGAATTGGACGCTCAAGCCGAGCTGTCTCTTTATGATTCCCCCTTTGGCCGTGTAGGACTCGCCGGTCGTGGCGTTCCGCAGCGACGCCGTGCCCTGAATGGAAATATCGTCGATCAACGGCCCGGCAAGCAGATCGGCGGGCATGGTGATGTCGGCAGAGGCGGAGCCGACCAGCGTTGAAAAAGCGTCGGTGAACGCCACGCTCGTGAGGTCCACGTGCGTCGGCGTGAGCCTGCCGCTGGCCTGGATGGTGTTCGACTTAGACTGGAGAAAGGGTACGCTGAAGATGGTCAGGGATGGAAAATCAATGCTCCAGTCGCCGGAGGGGGCGATGAGCGCGGCGCATTGAACGCTTACCGGAAGCGTCTGCCCGGAAAGAGGAAGCGGGAATTTTTCCGCCTTCAATCGCGCAAAGAACGAGCCATTGGTGAGGCGTGAAAGGGTAACATCCAGCCCGTAGGATCCCTTCACGGCGAGACCGGCGATAGATGAATAGCTGCCGGAAAGCGCATAGGGCGTGCCCAGGAACGTCAGGTTCGAGGTGAACGCTATCTGACCGGCGGATCCGAATTTTCCGACGAAACCACCGCTGACACTGAGGCTTTTCCAGGACCCGATGACATTTGACAAGCTTATTTGATGCGTGTCAGCCGAAAACCCGAAGCTCACCGTGGTGGTGGAGTCGTCCACCGCTGCTACCGTGACAACGCTGCTCGCGGCCGAAACGGTCGAAAAGTCTGTGCTGAGAGAAACATCGGCAGTGACCGAGAATCGCGCCAGGATATCGTAGATCTGTCTTTGCTCCGATGAAAGATCTCCTGCACCCATGGCCAGATGGTACAGCTTGGCCGGCGGAATCTTCCTCAACGAAGCCGTGATGGAGATCACCGGCGCCGCTATCGTCGTGGCTCGCCCCTCCACCATTGCCGCACCCAGAGGCTGGCCGAATCTCAGCATGCCGGATGCTTGCAGAGAATCATTCGGTTGATCACCGGCGAAGGAGGTGGCCAGGGTGAATGACGCTCCGTCGGGCGCCGGGGCAAGGGTGAGCCGGAACGAGTCGAAATCCAGCGCGCCAATCGTGAAGTGAGTCCCGTGGACATTCAGCGAGCCTTCCATGCGATCAAGGGTAAGACTCGCATTGACTCTTTCACCCGTACCTGAATCTACGTCCGTCAGAGTGAGCAATCCGGCCGGATAGAGACTGTCGAGCATGAGACTTCCGTCGAACTCCAAATTCCCGGCACTCGATGAGAGACGCAACGGCTGGAAGAATGCCTCTTTCTCGGATCCCTGAACGCTGACGTCGAGCCGTATCTCATGGACGGGAAGCTGATCCTCGATCATCGCGGAGACGTCCGCCTGGTATTCGAGACTTCTCTTGACGAATCGATAGGTGAGGTGGCCCGATGTCGTGATGGGCACCTTCATCCAACTGGCATAGCGCGAGAATCGCGGGCCGAGTGAAAACAGCCGGTCCGGGCGCAGGTCCTCCGATTGCACGCTCAGGGTGACCTCTTTTGCCGCGAGATCGGCGCGGAGATCGAGCTCTATCGGCGAACGGTCCTGTATTTTGCGTACCTCGATGGAATTCCCTTTCCATACCAATTGAACGCTCTGCGCCCCGGTGGAGAACATGGAGCTTTCGAATGAGCGCATTTTCAGTGAAACGTCGGCGCTCGTGAGGCTCCGGTCCAGGTTCCCTTGAGCCTTGAGGTTGGAGGTGAACGTAAATCCCCCGGGAATGGCGCCCTGCACGTTTCCGCGCAGGCTCACCGCTATGGCCTGCTCTTGTGCGTCGATCTGAAAATACATGTCGTCGACGCTGAAGGCGGAACCTTGCGACGTGATGGCGAGCCCGATATTCGACCCCGACAAACGCGCTCTGAGGCGTTGACCGGATGCCGGTCCGGTGCTCCCCGCACCGGCAAGACGGAGCACGAGATCCACGACGTCCTTGTCCTTGTCGAGGTCGATGACGAAGCGGGTATTGAGGAGTCGGATCTCCTTTATGGCGTTCATGGGCTCGCGCGAGATCACGAGCCGGATGAGACTGTAGTAAACGCGTAATCCGCGAATGGTGATGAGCGGCTTATCCTCGGCTCCCGTGTCGTGAATGACAAGGTCGCTGATCTCTATGGACTGGAAAAAGGAGGGGGAGATCTTTCCGTAGGTTATTGTCCGCCCGATGAGCGATTCCAGGGATCGCATGGTGGAATCTTTGAGCTCCTCCATGCGTGTGGTCAGGGTCCTATCCAGCTCGCGAGCCCCCCATGCGCTCAGAATCAATACGGCCAGGGTTCCGACGACGGTTGCTGCGATTACCAGCGCTTTCCTCAATCCTGCTTCTCCAGGCGGAAACGGAAAGTAACCGTCCCGACCGTGTCTGATCTGCCGTCCACACGGGAGAAGAGGTAGTCGAAAAGCGCTACCTCAACGCTGGCATCGACCTTATCATATCCTGAACTTCGCGTTATTTCTACGCGCGTGACACGGCCGGCGGGGGAGACGGTGATACGCGCCTCCACTTCGACCTCCTGTCCGTTCGCACTCAAAACGGTGGGAAATACGGAATCGGGGCGCCGAATCAACTTCCGAGGGGATTGAGTCCAGACGATTTGCGCGCCGCCGGGCTCGGCGGTATGGGACGGGTCGGGGATCTGCGCCGTAGCAGGCGCCGAGGCTGCGGTTGCGGCGACCGGCAGATCGTTGAGCACTTCCTGGGCGGTAGGCGAAGGAATGGAATCGATCGTAGACAAAGGCGAAGGACCCTCCACTTCTAAAACACCCTGCGGGCTGCTATAGGACATTTTCTGGGGGGATTTTTTGAGAGAATTCGAAGCGGGCCGTGGCAGGTTCATTCGGTCACTCGAGGATACGGGAAGCCCGCCTGTGCCCCCCAACGCAGCCACGCCGGTAGACGGCAACGCAACGGCCATTTCAAGGCTGCCGCCTGAGGTAAAGCCCATGAGAGGGGATTGGGACATCAGAAATCCGAGCGGCACGAGAAGAATCAAGGCGTGCAAAAGAGCTGAGGCGATCCACGGCAGCGCTCGATAGGGCGCCTTCACGGGTCGATGTCCTTCAAGGGATCAGCTGCTGCCCACCCATCCCCGCTGCTTTCGCCAATCGGAGGCTCGACGGGGGGAAGGTAAATGGCCGGCGGCTGCCAGAGGAGAATATCGGGGATGAGAACGGTTTTCTGCCGCCACAGTGGCGGGAGCGGAAGGACGGTCTGGTCCCGTCCAATGACGGTTATGACGGCGTCCACCGAGTCCATCTGACTCTTCGACGTGCTTTGACCGAAGCCTGTCAGAGTGGCCAAAAAAAGAAGCACAAGGACCATGACAGAACGGGCGGTTCTCATTACAATTCGTGCCGGTGGCAACAACTATACTTCAAAAATTCATCGTGCTGGAAGGGCTTGACGGCGCGGGCACCACCACCCAGCTTCGGATGCTCGACGAACGACTGACACGGGATGCCCGCCCGCACTTCGCCACCTGGGAGCCGACGGAAGGTCCCATCGGGACGATGCTCCGATCCATCCTCGCGAAGGACGTGCGTGCTCATCCCCGCACCATCGCGCTCCTCTATGCCGCTGACCGCAGCGAACATGTCCATGCTCCCCAGATCGGTATCGACGCGCATGTTCGCAAAGGGGAGATCGTGATCTGCGATCGCTATCTCTTTTCCAGCCTCGCCTACCAGTCCGTCGAATGCGGATTCGATTACGTGCACGCGCTGAATGCCGGCTTCCCGCTTCCGCAGCACCTCGTGTTCATCGATACTCCCGTAGAGGTCTGCCAGGAACGCCTTCTCGCGCGCGGGAAGACTGAGCTGTACGACGACTACGCCTTCCAGACACGGGTCCGGGATGGCTATCTGCGCGCCATCGAACGCTACGCGGCTTCGGGCATGCGCGTGTCGCTTCTCGACGGCAACCGTCCGGCGGGGCTCATTCACGGCGAGATATGGAAAATAATCTCGGGAATGCCGATAACAGGGGTGTGAGAAGGGCAATCGTTTTTTTCCTGCTGCTGGTCGTTCCCACGGTCACAGCGGGTGCCTGGGTCATCCGCTATGCGGAGGAGTTTTACCAGCTCTATCACGAGCACCTCCACCACTATCCCGATGACACCATGGAAGACATCGAGTACCTCGAACAGGCCCTGAGCTCCGATTTCGCCAACCCGCTTTACGCCTTGGCGACCATCAAAAACCCGACCGACTGGGAACGGTATCGCGATCTCTTCAAGATGCACGTGAATTTGAAGCTGGTGTACAGTTACCTGACACTCGGGAGCAAATGGGACAAACAGAACGCGTATTTCTACAATGCACCCTGGCAGCAACAGAATATCGACAGTCTCAACACGGCAGAGAAGATTTACAGGGTCGGCTATAGCTACTGGGCCCAGGCGCAGGAATGGTCTGCGAAGGCTTGGGCTTTGCGCGATGTGCACCTGGACAAGCTGGCAACAGACTGGGAGGACGAGAATCTCCGCATTCAAACCGGCGATCTGGATTACAAAGAAACCCTTGATCGGACACTCGCGCACCTGGCGCAGACCCGCGCCACCTTCCAGAAGATGGACCAGACCACCTACTGAATCAGCATCGCATCGCCATAACTGAAGAACCGATAGCGCTTCGCAATGGCCGCAGCGTAGGCGTCGAGAATCGCTTCGCGGCCGGCAAACGCGCTCACCAGAACGAGAAGGCTCGATGACGGGGTATGGAAATTGGTGAACATCTGCGTGACGACATTGAACTTGAAACCGGGCGTGATGTAGATACGAGTCCTGCCGTCTCCCTCCTGAAGCGCCCCTGCCGTCCATGCCGACTCGAGCGTGCGAACCACTGTCGTACCCACGGCGAGCACCGGTCTTCCTTCGAGCTTGGCGGCATCCACGGCGATCTTGGTCGCGCTCGGGATGGAGAAGACCTCCTCGTGCATCACGTGATCCTCGATCTCTTCTGAACGGATGGGAAGGAAGGTGCCGAGGCCCACGTGGAGAGTCACCATGACCACGGTTGCCCCCGCGCCGCGAAGCTCATCGAGGAGGCGCGGAGTGAAATGGAGGCCGGCCGTCGGTGCCGCCGCCGAGCCGGTGATTCGGGAATAGACGGTCTGGTAGCGTTCTTCGTCACTCAGAGTGTCTTCACGACGGATGTACGGCGGAAGGGGCACGTGGCCGTTTCGCTCGAGCCAGTCGTCGTCGATGGGTTGGTCGAATCGGAGCAGCCTCGTTTCACCCTCCCCTTCGGCCAGGATCCCCGTGACGCCCTGCGAGAAGAGAAGCTGCGCGCCCGGCTTCAGGCGTTTGGACCGTCCAGCCAATACCGTCCAAACGGTAGGCTGACGACGTTCCAGCAGGATGAGCTCCGTCCGCCCGCCGCCGGCACGCTGTGCGAACAGACGCGCCTTACGGACGCGCGAGTCATTGAGCACGATGACGGTCCCGGGCTTCACCCAGCCCGACAGCTCGCGAACGGTGGAATCTTGCGTGCCCCCTGTGGCCCTTTGCAGAACCATGAGCCGGGCCGATTCGCGGTCTGATGACGGCAGCTGTGCTATGAGCTCAGGCGGCAGGTCAAAAGAGAACTGACTGGTCTTCACGTCCGGTCCGTCGAACGCCCAAATGTTCCCATGCGCCTTCCGTTGCAACGCGCCCGCGGGGCGTGCGCTTCAGAAAGCCGATCTGGATGAGGTAGGGCTCGTAGACATCCTCCAGGGTGTCAACGTTTTCGCCGATCGATATGGCGATCGTCTCCGACCCCACCGGCCCGCCGCCATATTTCTCCACCAAGGTGCGAAGTATCGCGCGGTCCACCTTATCGAGCCCCCGATCATCGATCTCCAGCGAGGAGAGTCCCTTCGTGACGATGGGAAGGTCAATGACCCCGTTTCCCAGCACCTGGGCGAAATCGCGCATCCGTCGCAGTATGCGATTGGCAATGCGCGGCGTCCCGCGGGAGCAACGGCTGATGAGCGCAGCGGCGTCCTCCTGGAGCGTGATGCCGAGAATGCCGGCCGAGCGGAATACGATCTTTTTGAGATCCTCAGGCTCGTAGAAATCCAGACGCAGAGGGATCCCGAATCGAGCGTGAAGAGGACTGGAAACAAGGCCAGTCTTCGTGGTAGCCCCTACGAGCGTGAAGGGCGGGAGCGGGATTTTGATCGTGCGCGCGCCGGGCCCCGCGCCAATGACCACGTCGATCTCGAAGTCCTCCATGGCCGAGTAGAGCATCTCCTCGACGACGGGCTTCAGCCGGTGGATCTCGTCAATGAAGAATATGTTGCGTTCTCCGATGCTCGTGAGGATTGCGGCGAGGTCGCCGGGTTTTTCCAATGCCGGCGCGGAGGTCGCGCGGAACTGCACGCCCAGCTCATGGGCGACGATAGCCGCCAATGTTGTCTTGCCAAGACCGGGGGGTCCGGAAAGGAAGACATGGTCAAGGTGCTCCCCGCGCTGCCGCGCCGCTTCGATGTATACGGCGAGATTGTCCTTGAGCTTTTCCTGCCCCACGAAGTCGGCCAAGAGCCGCGGACGGAGCGTCACCTCCTCGGTGTCCTCGCTTTGATCGTAGGATGGATCGGGGATGCGCGGCTCGGGTTCGTCCGGTCGACCCCTCATTTGCCAGCCCCCTCACCGCCCGCAATCGCCACAGCGCGTTTGAAAAGCTCGCGCTCAAAATCCTCCGGCTTCATGTCGCGCCCGGCAAATGCTTTCACGGCCGCCGCGACGGCGGTCTTTGCCGTCTTTCTGTCGAAGCCCATTCCGACAAGCGCTGTGGTGATATCGTCTTCGGCCGAGCGGGCTTCCGATTCACCGGTCGGCGTCAGCTTCCCCTTGAGGGCGAGGATGATCTTTTGCGCGGTTTTCTTCCCGACACCCGGGACGGTAGAGAGGGCGTCCACATCGTCGCGATCCAATGCCTGTGTGAATTGTTCGCGATCAACACCGGAGAGCATTTTCAAGGCGCCACGCGGGCCCACCCCCTCGACTTTCAAAAGATCGAGGAAAAGCGATCGCTCCGCGTTGTCGCAGAATCCGTACAGACGCATGATGTCTTCGCGGTGCACGAGGTGCGTGAACACCCGGGCCACCTCGCCCACTTTGGGCAGTCGATCGAGGGCCCTGCGTGAAACTACCAGCTCCCACTCAACACCGCCGGTCTGCAGGCACAAACGTTCTTCGCCCTTGTACGTGATTTCACCGGTGAGGCTATTGAACATAGGCGTGCGACCTGTTGATGTGGCAGATGGCGATTGCAAGCGCATCCGCCGCGTGATCCGGCTCCGGTATGGCGCTCAACCCCAGCACCACCGCAACGAGCCTCTGGACCTGATCCTTGTCCGCTTTTCCGCGCCCGATGACGGCCGCCTTCACCTGCTGCGGGGAATACGTCCCCACCGGTATGCGTCCTTGGGCGAGTGCAAGAAGGACGACACCGCGCGCTTGCGCCACGGCGATGGCGCTGGTGGCATTCTTGGAAAAGAAAAGGTCCTCGACACCGGCCTCTTCAGGGCTGAACCGGTCCAGGACCTTCTTCACTTCCGCGTAAATTTTCAACAGCCTTTCGGCAAGAGGGGTTTCGGAGACCGTGGTCACGACGCCGTGCGCCCTGTGAATATAGCGTGTGCCGTCGAACTGGACCACACCCCACCCGGTAGAGGCAAGCCCCGGGTCGATCCCGACCACCGTCCTCATTCACTGCGGCGACGCGGAGCGTCGCATTACTCTTCCATGACAAAGCCGGCAGGGATCTCCAAATTCGTCGCGACGCTTTGTACGTCCTCGTGGTCTTCCAGATGCTCGACCAATCGAAGCGCCTTCCCCGTCTTGTCGTTGTCCAGCGTGACGTTGGTGTCGGCGACACGCACGATCTCCGCCATGCTGTGCTCGAAGCCCTTCGCCTCCATGGCCTTCACGACCGCCTCGAAATCGTCGGGGCTCGTGGTGACCTCGATGGAGTCGGGATCGCTGCTCACGTCCTCAGCGCCCGCATCGAGGGCGACGGCCAGGATGTCGTCTTCCTTGTACTTGTCGGTGTCGTAGTTGATGAGGCCCTTGCGCTTGAACAGATAGGCGACGCTGCCGGTGGAGCCGAGGTTTCCCCCGCCCTTGTTCAGCATGTTCCTGATCTCCGCGGCCGCACGGTTCTTGTTGTCCGTCAGGATGTCGATGAGAATCGCCACTCCTCCGGGTCCGTAGGCTTCGTAAAGTATTTCCTCATAGCTCACACCCTCGAGATCGCCCGTGCCCTTCTTGATGGCCCGTTCGATGTTCTCTTTGGGCATATTCGTGGCTTTTGCCTTGAGAATCGCTGTACGCAGCCGCGGGTTGGTTTCGGGATCCCCGCCGCCGATACGAGCGGCGATGCTGATCTCTTTGATGATTTTTGTGAAGGCCTGTCCACGTTTGGCGTCGGCAAGGCCTTTCTTGTGCTTAATTGTATGCCATTTGCTATGGCCTGACATGATTCCCCTTCTCCTGGTGAAGTTTAAAAAATGTTACCACGTGGCAAAACGCTAGTCAATACATATCAAAGAACGCTTTGGAGCGGCTCCGACGAGGGCCAAACCAAATGAAGCCGATCCAATTGCGAACTGTCCAACCGATCCAGCACCTGCGATAGGAGGTGATCGAGAAGGAGCATCCCTTCCGGTGAAAGCCGGAGTCTATCGGTTGCAGGCATTGCCCAGCCCTTCGAAAGCCAGTCCTCCCACAAGCCGGGGAAAAGTGTTGCGAATGGGGTTCCGAATCGATTTTCCCAGCGGGGAAGCGAGATTCCCCTGGATAACCTCAGGCCCATCATGAGCGTTTCGAAAAGGAAATCCTTTGCCGAGACGTACTCGACGCTCGCACCCCAGAACGGTGCGCGAGGATTCAGGTATTCATCGATGTCTTTCACATTGGCAATCCGAACTACGTGTGCGTCTTCTGGCATGTCAGCGCACACCTCAGGGAGCCGTTGCGCCCATGCAGCGGGAATGGTGGAAACCGCTGCCGGACCGGCGCCGATATAAGGCTCGATACTCCAATACCGCAGGTTGTGCCTGCATTCCTTTCCCGCCTTGCAGAAGTTCGACACCTCATATTGCTCATATCCTTGAGAAATCAGTGCATCCTGACCGGCAAACCAAAGCTGCTCGTCCTTTTCAGGCCCGTTGAGAGAGATCTCTCCGCGCTCAACCAGGTCGGCCAGCGGTGTTCCCGGCTCGACGGTGAGCTGGTAGAGTGACAAATGTCCGGGTCGGGCGCCAAGGAGAATCGAAAGATCACTTCTGACGTCTTCAGTGGTCTGCCCCGGGAGGCCGGCGATGAAATCCAGGTTCAGCGCACCGCTCCACCGACGCTCGAGAAGCTCCAGGGCACGCATGCAATCCGCGACAGTGGCGCGACGGCGCAAAAGCCGCAGCTGCGCAGGCTGGAGCGTTTGAATGCCCACACTGAGACGCGTGACACCCGCTTCTTTGCACGTTTCGATGAATGCCCGATCCAAGGTCTCGGGATTCGCCTCCACCGTCCATTCATTCGGAGCACGATCCGAGAACGCTCTCATGAGGCCCCTGGCGAGGCCTATCGGCAGACAGCTCGGTGTGCCTCCCCCGATGAAAATCGTCTCCACGGATGTGTGAGCGCCCGCAGCCTGGAGAAACGTTTTCGCCTGCGCAACGGTCTGCGCGACAATGCGCTCCTGGGTCGCCGCGGGCACTCCTCGTGCAGGCACGGAGTAGAAATCACAGTAGAGGCATTTATCGGTGCACAATGGGACGTGAAGGTAGAGGGAGAGCGGAAGATCAGAGTTTGCCAAAGCTGTGTGGTGGCCAATAACGATAGACGACCTTACCAATGATCCGCGTCAGAGTGATGGGCCCCCAGGATCGGCTGTCACTCGAATCGGGTCTGTTGTCGCCAAGGACGTAGTACTCGCCCGGCTTCAGGCGTATCTCGGGCCCATTTCCCGCAAGCGGCGTGCCGGCCGTCACCCCGCGCGCCTTCAAATCGGTGAGAAGAGTGTATGGCACGGGTATCAGTTGCTGCTCCGGCACGAAGTCCGAGCTGCCGTCCGGCTTCACGGTAAGAACGTAGCCTGACATGCGCACGGTATCTCCGGGAATCCCGATGATGCGTTTCACCATGGACACGTTCACGCGTCCGTTATAAAGATCCCGATACAGTGTCCCTTGCTGCAGCGTGAAGAAGCCGGCAAGCGGCTCGAGAATTCGAGAAGCAAGCGTTGGCTCTCGAAGGAACGGCGGCTGTACGACGACGAGCTCTCCCCGTTTCGGCGTTTCAAGGGCGGGAAGCCGCGAGGCGGAAAACGGGACTCGTGAACCATAGGCGAGGCTGCTCACGATCACACGGTCCGAAGGCGCGAGGGTCGGTTGCATGGAAACAGACTGTATGCTGTAGGTGGAGACGAGAAAGCGGGAGACCACGAGGAAGAGCACGATCGCGATGGCCAGAACCTTGAGCACGTTGCCGAATAGACGTCCCGCGCGTCTTCTTCCGGCCTCCGATGAGTAGCGTTCAACGGAGCCGATCATGGTCCTACCTGATTCCTCCGATGCGATACAGAGGCCAGTAGCGGAATAATCCCTTGCCGAGGATTTTCTCCAGGCGGACCGGTCCGAAGTAGCGGGCGTCGCGCGAGTTGTCGCGATTGTCGCCCATCGGGAACAAGGCGCCATCCGGCACGTAATAGCCTTCCGTGAGCTCTCGCCAATCGGCGGCTTTGGCGTAATCGTTCGGACGCAGCGCCCACGAAGTGCCGTCGCGCCACAGCTCGACGTACTTGTCATCCGCGAGAACCATCATATTGTCGGAGTACTTTGTGATGGCACCTTTGGCGTCAGAGGACGTCACGAAGAACTGCTTTACGGCCTTTGCCTGATCAGCCGTGAAGGGAAAACCCGCGTCGAAGCGTGCTTCGCTTTCGCCGATCACACGGAAGCTCGGGTAAGCCTCGGGATCTATCGTGCGATGATTCGCGTAGGAGAAGCCCATCGCTTTCTTCATCTCGTCTTCAGTCACCCATGTCGCAGAGCCGGGCGTGAGATATTCGACGTTTCCCTCGTTCACCCGTATCCGATCACCCGGCATGCCAATGGCCCTCTTGATCAGGAAGTGATGTTTGGGCTGCCCGTTCTCATCCTTGTCGATGTCAACGAGAGAAAGGGTCACCATGTATACGATGCGCTGCAGAACGTCGATACCGGGACCGCTGGAAAGATATTCGGGGCTTTCGAATATGATCACATCGCCGCGCGCGGGTTGCCACGGACCCGGCAGCTTCCACATTCCCGGTATGAGCTCGGGCCCATAGGCATACTTGTTCACGAAGATGCGATCGCTTACGAGCAGGCTCGGTTCCATGGAAGGCGATGGTATCTGGTAGGCCTGCAGAAGGTACTGATTGATGAGCAGGACTATGACCACCGCGGAAAGAATGGCATCGATCCAATCTACGACGGGATTGCGCTTCTTTTGTTTCGCCTTTCGAACGGTTTTTCGCCGTTTGCGCCACGTCAAGTAACGCTCGGTACCGCGTTGAATCGATTTTTCCCAATTTCTCCAAGTAAAAGTGGCGCTTTCAGCCATAGGTGCTCCGGAGGGAGGATAGCATGCATCTGGAATCATTGACAAGCGATTGACCCCTCCCTATACTTCACGCATGCCCAAACAGGAGAAAACCGAGACTCATTCCGACATCGAAGATGTTTCGGTGCAGTTGAAGCCAATTCTGGGCGTGCGTCCCGGGATCTATCTGTCCGTCCTCTATGGTGTCGCTCTCGTGCTGGTCGTGTTCTTCTTTCTCTTCTTTCCCGGTCTTCATCATCGGGGAGCGTATCTCACCCTTACCACATTTCCTCCGCAGGCCACCGTGAAGGTTGACGGAGTCTATGCCGGCACCACTCCGACCACGATCTTCGTGAAGAAGGGCAGCCGATCCATCGAATTGTCCAAACCTTTCTACTCGCCGGTCACCCTTACACGAGATATTCGGGGTCGAGTATTTTTCACCCTTTTCGTGCGGGATCGAAAGAGCTTGTCGCAAGCTTTGTCGCTTGCCGACGTGGACGGGCTTCTGAAGTGGGCCTTGGCGGATTTCCAAAAGAACCCGCAAATCCCGAACATCCTCTCGGACGCGTCGTTCGCGGCTTTCGGCACCGATTCGCAGGAGTTGCGCGATTTTGTCGGAAACGCACTCCTGTTCACCACGAACGAGTCGCAATTGAAGCAGCTTCTCCTCGCCGCGGCCCGCATCGCTTCGCACGGCGCGGCACTCACCCCGGGCTCGTTCGTCGCCCTTCTGCAATCCGGCATTGCCTTGACGCAGAAGTACGATAATTTTCCCGCATGGGCGCTTCTCACGCTCTCTTCCGCTCGCACGAGCACTTTGAGATCAGGCCCATGGATTCAGCAGTTCATGACCTCGTTCAAGACGGGTCTTTCGCGCTACTATCAGCAGTCCTCGCTTCCCGCTTCAGCTGCGGTGGGCGGTGTCACTCTTGAAGGGATCTCCTTTCGAGAGCTGCCTTCCGGTGACCTCGTGATGGGCAAGGACGACAATCTGGACTCCATCGACAAGAGCCTTGATCGCACACTTCCTCATCCGGTGCGCGTGGATTCCTTTTACCTCGGGGCCACCGAGGTGACCAACGCGCGCTATCAGATCTTCGTCACAGCGAATCCCGAATGGGGGCCGGCCAACAAACAGGCGCTGCTCGACAAGGGGCTCGTTAACGACTCCTACCTGGAGGCATGGAAGGACGGGAGACCGCCCGCGAACGGTGACAATCTTCCCGTCACGTCCGTCTCATGGTACGCGGCGCAAGCTTTCTGTGTATGGCTTACGAAGCAGACACAGGGGGTACTTCCCGGCTACGCGGCCGTCCTGCCCTCGGAATCGGAATGGGAGTGGGCCGCACGTGGTGGCCTCAGGGGAATGCCGTACCCGCTGGGCGGAACACCGGGCGGCGCCGTGCTTTTCCATCCCGGAGTCACCGGACCTTCGGCGGCCGGCACATCAGAACCGAACGGCTATGGTCTTCGCGACATGCTCGGCAATGTCTGGGAATGGTGTTCGGATCCATTCTCGCTGAACGCGAGCATCCTCTCCTCTTCAGATCCCCGCCAGAACGCGGCCTTCGAGGCCTCACTTCCCGACTCCCCCGACCGTGCCGTGCGGGGTGGCGGCTGGGCCAATCAGCCCGGCGAGGACAAGGTATATACGCGCGGATTTCAGCCGGCGAATTGGTGCACTCCTTATCTCGGCTTTCGGGTCGCCCTGGAGCGCCGGTAGAAAGTGACGCGTGGGCAATGGCAAAATCCAATGAGGGAATCAAGGTTCTCTCCGTAAACAAGAAGGCCCGTTTCAACTACTCTATAGAAGACACCTACGAGTGCGGCATTTCCCTTGTCGGCACGGAGGTAAAATCGATCAAGGACGGACGCTTCTCCTACGTCGATTCATACGCCTCGGTTGAAAACAACGAGCTGTGGCTGCTCGGCCTCCACGTGACGCCCTATATTTACGGCAATCGGGTGAACCACGACCCTCTCCGTCGCCGCAAGCTCCTTGTCCACCGCAAGGAAATCAGGGAATTGTCGCGTGTGACCATGGAGAAGGGCTTGACCCTTGTTCCATTGAAGTTCTATCTTAAAAGAGGAATCGTGAAGTGCGAAATCGGTGTCGCACGAGGTAAAAAGCTCTTTGACAAACGAGACGATATCAGAAAGAAAGACCAGACCCGCGAGCTTCAGCGAGATTACCGGGTGAAATAGGATCATACGGAGTGGCTGATAGATTCGAGGCGCTCCCGCTGTCTGCTTCGCAACACGTTATCCCGTGAGTGGCCCTACCGGCGCTCAAGCGCGCCTGCCGGGCCTCGCACGGAGAACACCTATATTCGAGGCGCTCCCGCTGTCTGCTTCGCAGCCAGCTGCCGCGCTTCGCATTTTCGCCAAAGGCGAAAATGCTGGGGGTGCAACGGTCTCGACTGGGGTCGGTTCGGCCCTGGGCTGCAGGTGGAGCGCCAGTCTCCTAAAAATGGCAAAAAACACAACTGCCAATAACGCAGATTACGCACTCGCCGCTTAGTTGCGACGACGGGTCCTTGGAGCGTGGTAGCGAACATCCAAGGGGGCCTGTAACAAACCGGTACTCACCTTGCCACATGCCTGTGGGCGGCAGGGGACATTAAAGCAGGCTTTGGCGGGGAGCGGGACGCCGCCTCCCAATCTCTCCGCCGAGGTTCTAACGGGCGGATAAACCTGTAGAGGTTCTTGGTCAACACTCTAGGACGCGGGTTCAACTCCCGCCACCTCCACTTCATGAAAGCCCGCTTTTTGCGGGCTTTTTTTTGCAATTTTCATGCGCCGCGATTTTGCGCGGTGAGACATCGGATTGTATTGACCGCAATGTGCCTTGTTATTTAGTAAACTTTAGCCATGGCAGCTGCGGCAGTCGGCATTCCGACGGTCCCGTTCATGAAACGGACCGAGGCCCACCTGGAGTTCGAGGCGGTGCAAATGGTGAGCCTCTTTCGACGGAGGTTTCGCAGGCCCCTGGAGGAGCCGCAGCGATTGGGCTTCTACCAGGTGTTCCTCGGGACCCAGGGCGAAGGTCGATACACGGTCGATTTCAAGACCCATACCTTCGGGCCCGGCAATCTCGTTTTCTCTGCGCCCGGGCAGGTCCAACAATTCCATCCCGCCCCGAAACTCGACGGAATTCTGCTGGTTTTCACCGATGCCTTCTTCGTCCAGGAACCTTCTGACCAGCAGTTGCTCGGTTCGTCGCTGCTTTTCGACCCGTGGACCGCGAGCCCCGTCATCCGCCCCGCCGACGAACACGCCGCCTTCAGCTTTGCAGCTGCGTTCCGCGGCATCGAGCGGGAGTACAATCGAGGCGCTCATGATGCGCTCCGGGAGCCGCTCCTCCGGAGCATGCTGAAGACCATACTTCTGCAGGCCGAGCGTCTCAAGCAGCGCGCTTCTACTCCAGCCGCGCTTGTCCAATTCCCCCGTTTTTTGCAGTTCAGGATACTCGTTGAGCAGCAATTTCGGTCTTCTAAGAAGGTGGGCAGCTACGCCGCAGAAATGGGAGTTTCAGCAAGGAACCTGAACCGTGCAACACGTCTCGCCTCTGGGATGAACGCAAAAGATCTTGTCGACGCGCGGGTCATCCTCGAATTGAAACGCCTCCTCGCGCACACAGATCTTGGGCTGAAGGAAATCGCGGCAGTGATGGGATTCGACGAGCCTACGAACCTCGTGAAATACTTCAAGCAACATATCCACATCACCCCAATGGAGTTTCGCGCCGGCTGGCGAAAGCGTGGCGCATTTTTACCATAGGATGGCATTTCCTTACCTTGAGGCTGACTCGGCTGCATCGGTACCTTCCACTCAAAGGAGAAATGCACCATCACGAATGACCGGAACCTGCGAAAGGCAAACCAGGTGATGGGACAGCAGCTTTTGGAACGAATTCTCGTTAGGGCAAGGAGGGCGTGATGATAGTAAGCATTTTGCTCTGGGGCGCGGTTGCCGGCGTAATTCACTTCGTCGTCATTGGGATTCTCTATGGAAACCCACTTGTGGACCGAATCTCTTCAAAGGCAGAGGCGGAAAGCCCGGCCGTAAAACATTGGCCGTCAAAGATAAAGTATTTCGGCACGCAGTTTCTCGGAACGCAGGTTGAAGTCTATATCTTGACCATTGCCTTCATCTGGCTGCGGCCGCTCGTTGGCTTTGCCGGATTCGGGGGTGCGCTCCTTATCGGAACTCTGTTCGCAGCCATCCGGGTCTATCCAAGATTTTGGAACATGTGGATCCAGACCACCTATCCAACCAAACTCCTCGTCGTGGAAATCATAAACGGAACAATCGGCACTCTGGTGATAGCCCTTTTTCTTCAGGCAGTTGCGATGCGGTGAGCCCATTTGGCTTCGGCTGACAACAACACGACGTGACTGGTTCACGAGAGTGGCGATTGTGGTCTTGACCGAGCCGACATCGCTGTCGAAACTCAAACAATCTCACTTGTTGCGCTGGAGGAAGCAGATGCTGAGCAAGGTCGGGTGCATGAATCGGAGGCAACACCTCTGGGAGGCTTTGCCGAAAGAGACCCAATGGGTTCTCATTACCGACCCTCGGCACGTCAATTACCTCTGCGGATTCTGGGTGAACCCCTTGAGCAATTCCGCCGGTGATCGCGGATTCCTTTTTTTAGACAGGGATGGCGAATCGGTTCTCATCTGTGACGCCTTTGCCCTCTCTTCAGCAATCGGTGAGCCATATGTCGACCGCAAAGTCGTGGAGCCTTGGTATGGCAATGGTCCTGCGGTGCCCAACCGCGATCATGCACTTTTCGGGGCGCTGGATCGATTCACAAAGACACACCGACCTTGTCTCGGTGCGGTCGAAACGGAATGGTTTCCCTCTGCTGCGGTGGCTGCGCTCGGTCCGCTTTCTCTACGGGAGGATTCACCCGACGAATCGCTTGGTTCCATTCTGAGGAACTCTCGCAGATGCAAGGATTCCGACGAGATCGACCTGCTGAAACGATGCTTCAGGGCTGGCGAGGCGGGTCACCGCCGGGCGCGCGAAGTCATCGAACCCGGGATAAGTGAAATGGATGTCTACCGGGAGGTTCAATCGGCCGCGCTGGCGGAGTTAGGTGCAATCGGGCTCGTTTACGGGGATTTCCGTGCCACGTCCCCCACCCTCC
>Ga0265342_10000308_pt1 | contig 55378 bp, 49 predicted proteins | sample 4CB327metaG_FD_203125 | JGI IMG/M metagenome (GOLD analysis project Ga0265342, IMG submission 203125) | Rhizosphere microbial communities from Carex aquatilis grown in University of Washington, Seatle, WA, United States - 4-CB3-27 metaG | ecosystem: Host-associated > Plants > Roots >...
GGGAAAAGTTGCGCCGCATCTCCGACGCTTCCCCCCGGCCACCGCATCCCGCCCCGCGTCTGGAGACGCTTGATCAGACGCCCCTCGGTAACGGGGCGGGACAGGCGGCATATAAGTCTATGGATATAGGAAAGTCAACAGTCCTATGGCATGAATTTGTGCTGTGCTGCGCCAACCCGCGAGGCGGCTTTAGCCGCCGAGCCTCGAAGGATCTGTGAGTCAGAGACCCTTCGAGGCTCGGCGCGTTCCGCGCCGAGCACCTCAGGGTGACGGTGACGGGAGAGGCTGCGGAGTCAGACTGACGGGAGCAGCCGAACCGGCGGGCGTTCGATGATCCGCCCGCCCGGACCGATGCCGCGCGAGACCATTGTGCAGGTCCACGCGCCGGTCGCGCCGCCAATGGCGTAGAGGTTGTACGCCGCGTCGTCATGCGACTGGCCCGGGGCCGACGAGGCGGAGGGCACGCCGACGGCCGGGACACGGGTGCCGTCAGGCCCGTTCAGCCAGTTCAGCATGCGCAGATGGTCGTGCCCGTGCAGCAGGAGCTCGGCGCCGTGCGCGGCGATCGTCTCGACAAGCGCCCAAGCGTCGAGGAGCCGCTTATGAGACTCGGCTTTGCTGACCGGGGGATGATGAATGAGGATGGCCCGGAACAGGCCTTCGGCCTTGAGCGTGTCGAGCAACGGCCCCAGCGCCTTGACCTGGGCCTCGCCGAGCCGGCCGGTGGCCATGAACGGCGCTGTCGCGATGGCCGTGGACAGGCCGATCAGCGCGATCGGCCCGCGCCGGCGCACGTAGGGAAAGCCGACGACACCGTCATCGCCGGTCATCCAGGGCGCCCAGCGCGGCGCATAGCGAACGGCCTGGCGGACATAGGCGTCGTGATTGCCGGGCACGAAACTGACCGTCTCGACCGACCCGAGTTGCTGCAGCCACTTCCGGCCGCGTGTGAATTCCTCTTCCAGCGCGATATTGGCAAGGTCGCCGGTGATTGCGATGTGGTCGGGAGCCTGTTCAATAAGGTCGTCGACCAGGAAATCGAGAACCGAGCGGTCGTGCACGCGGCGCCGCTTGCGCAGCCAGTTGATGTAACCGGTGATGCGCTTGTTGAGCAGTTCGCCGACGCGCGGCGTCGGCAGCGGCGCCAGATGCACGTCGGAGAGATGCGCGAGGGTGAAAGACATCGCCTGTGTGTAGCGCGTTCAGCCTTTCGCCGTCTCACGAACTGCCGATGAGAATGCCGGCGAGAAACACCAGCACACCGCCGACCACGACCTGGAATGCCGCCTGCAGGAACGGCGTGTCCATGAACTTGGTGCGGATCCACGAGATCGCCCACAGCTCGATCAGAACCACGATCCCCGACACCACGGTGGCGTACCAGAAGTCCGGGATCAGGTAGGGCAACGTGTGGCCGAGGCCGCCGATCGTGGTCATCAGGCCGCAGACCGCGCCGCGCAGCCAGGGCGTTCCGCGGCCGGTGAGCGAGCCGTCGTCCGACAGCGCCTCGGCAAAGCCCATCGAAATGCCGGCACCGACCGAGGCCGCCATGCCGACCAGGAACGTCTCCCAGGTCTGGTGCGTGGCGAAGGCCGCGGCGAACAACGGCGCCAGCGTCGACACCGATCCGTCCATGAGCCCGGCGAGGCCCGGCTGCACATATTGCAGCACGAACATGCGCTTCGCCGTCGCGTCTTCCTTCTCGCGGGCGCCGGGCGTGAGGATGCTTTCGGTGAGCTTGTGCGCCAGCGATTCATGGCCGGCTTCGGCTTCGGCGAGATCGAGCAGCAACTGCCGCACCGAGGCGTCGCGCGCATTCTGCGCGGCCTTGCGGTAGAAGCGCTCGGCCTGGAATTCCATGTCCTCGGCGAACTTGCGCACCTCGTCGAGGCCGAGCGGCCGCATCAGCCACAGGGTCGACTTGTGCTGGATGAAGCCCTTCACGTCCTGGCGGCGGATCAGCGGGAGGTATTCGCCGAATTTCTGCCGGTAGAGGTCGAACAGGCGCGTGCGGTGGGTGACTTCCTCCTCCGCCATCTCGTCGAAGACCTTGGCGGAGGCCGGAAACTGGTCGCGCAGGCCCTCGGCGAAGCCGCGGTATATGCGGCTGTCCTCCTCCTCGTTGGTGATGGCGAGCGCCAGCACCTCCTGCTCGGTCAGGTCGGAAAAGTTCTTCACGGGGGCATGCCCTTCGCAATCGATGGCTTGAACGGGTACGTACCTATATTAGAAACGTTCCAAACCGCAACGGGTCCGGTCACCGTCCCTTGCTTCCGCCCGCCAAGGCCTCCAAGGGGAAGGCTGACGAGAGACCCGCGATGACCTTAAGTCCCCTCCGCCGCAAGCTTGAGCCGGCGATCCGGCCGATGATGCACCTCTACTGGCGCTTCACGCGTCCCGCCACGCTCGGCGCGCGCGGGCTGGTCATCGACGGGCAGGGGCGCGTCTTCCTCGTCCGTCACTCCTATGTCGACGGCTGGCACATGCCGGGTGGCGGCGTCGAGACCGGCGAGACGATGCTGACAGCGTTGACGCGCGAACTCGCCGAGGAGGGCAACATCACGCTCACCGGCCAGCCGCAACTCTTCGCCCTCTACTTCAACGCGCGGGTATCGCGGCGCGACCACGTCGCGCTCTACATCGTACGCGAGTTTCTTCAGGAGAGCCCGCCGCTGCCAAATCGCGAGATCGTCGAGCACGGTTTCTTTTCGATCGACGCGTTGCCGGAGGCGACGAGCCGCGCCACGCGCGCGCGCATCGACGAGGTGTTTCGCGGCGTCCCGGTCAGCGAGATGTGGTGAGGCGCTCAGCCGCGCTGGAACAGCGCGAGCTTGATGCCGAAGGCGATGAAGATCGCGCCGATCGTTCCGTCGATGAAGCGCTGATAGCTGCGCGCGCCGCGCACCATGCGCGTGGCCCGCGCCGTGACGACGGCGACGACCAGATTCCACAGCGTGCCATTTACGTTGAAGATGACGCCGAGGACGAACAGCGCCAGCGCCTTCGACGGCGCCGTCTGATCGACGAACTGCGGCAGGAAGGCGAGGAAGAACAGCGCCACTTTCGGATTGAGCGCGTTGGTGACGAAGCCCTGGCGCAGCACGGTCGCGAAGGACATCGCGGGTGCGATGCCGGCGGCTGCCGCTTCGAGGTTTCCGTTGGCGCGCCGCGTCAGCATCATGCGGGCGCCGATATAGACGAGGTACGCCGCGCCGCAGAACTTCACCACGTCGAACGCGGTGGCGGACGCCGCGATCAGCGCCGAGATGCCGAGCGCGGCCGCAGTGACGTGCACCATGATGCCGCAGCCGACGCCCGCAACCGCGGCGCCGCCGCCGCGCAGGCCCAGTTGCGTCGAGCGCGCGACGATCAGAGCGGTGTCCGGGCCGGGTGTGACGTTCAGAAGCCAGCCCGCGAGAATGAAGATCAGCAGGTCGTGCGTGCCGAGCATGCGCGATCAGCCAAAGCGCGCGCGGTCGTGCGGCGCGGCGAAATCGAGCTGCGGCCCGAGCGGTACGATGCCGGTCGGGTTCACGTGGCGCTGGCTCCAGTAATAGTGGTGCTTGATCTGCGCGAGGCTCACCGTCTCGGCGACGCCGGGCACCTGGTAGAGGTCGCGCAGGTAGTTCGACAGGTTGGGGTACTCGTAAATGTGCCGCCAGTTGCACTTGAAGTGCGAGTAGTAGACGGCGTCGAAGCGGATCAGCGTGACGAAGAAGCGCCAGTCGGCCTCGGTGACCTGCGCTCCGGCGAGGTAGCGGCGCTCCCCGAGAAGCTGCTCCATTTCGTCGAGCGTGTCGAACAGGTTGCGGAAGGCCTGTTCGTAGGCGCCCTGCGAGGTGGCGAAGCCGGTGCGATAGACGCCGTTGTTGACGTTCGGATAGATCAGGTCGTTGAGGCGGTCGATTTCGGCGCGCAGCGCCTCGGGATAGAAGTCGGTGCGCACGTTGGTGTGCGCGTCGAACGCCGAATTGAGCATGCGGATGATCTCGGACGACTCGTTGTTGACGATCGTCTTGCGCTCTTTGTCCCACAGCACAGGCACGCTGACGCGGCCGGTATAGCGCGGCGCCGCGACGAGGTAGACCTCCGACAGCTTGGCCTTGCCGTTGATCGCGTCGCCGGTCGAGCCCGCCGCGGTGTCGAAGGTCCAGCCGTCGCGGCCCATCTCGGGCGAGACGACCGACATGGAGATGACGCTCTCGAGCGCCTTGAGCTTGCGGAAGATGACGGTGCGGTGGGCCCAGGGGCAGGCGAGCGAGACGTAGAGGTGATAGCGGCCGGGCTCGGCCTTGAAGCCGGCTTCGCCGGTCGGCCCGGCGCTGCCGTCGACGGTCACCCAGTTGCGGAATTGCGTCGCCGGGCGGACGAAGTGCCCGTCCTTGGTGCGCGAAACGTCGTCCTGCCATACGCCGTCGACCAGAAGTCCCATCGAACTGCCTCACCTTCGCTTGTACGCTCTCATTTAGGATGCCGCGGTGGAGAAGGCCATCGGCAATGGACCTGCCGTATCGGGGGTGCTAATCGGCTCGCATGAACGACCTGGCGCTGACCATACGGGCGGAAAGCCCCGGGGACGATGCCGCGATCGAGCGGCTGCACGAGCGCACCTTCGGCCCCGGCCGCTACGCCCGCACCGCCTTCCGCATCCGCGAGGGGCGGGGGCACCTCCTGCCGGTGTCGTTCACGGCCCATATCGGCACGTTGCTGGTCGGCTCGGTGCGCCTGACGCCGGTGCGCATCGGCGCGACGCCCGCGCTGCTGCTTGGGCCGCTGACGGTCGAGCCGCCGTTCCGCTCGCACGGCATCGGCCGCAAGCTCCTGGAGCGGGCGCTCGCCGACTCGAAGAAGCAGGGCCACAAGCTCGTCTTTCTGGTCGGCGACGAGCCCTATTACGGGCGCGTCGGCTTCAAGCGCGTGCCGAAGAAGCAGGTGACGATGCCCGGGCCGGTCGATCCGGCGCGGCTGCTGGTCGCCGAGCTTGAGCCGAACGCCTTCGACGGCGTCGCCGGCACCGTGCTGCCGGACTGGGAAGCGGCCACGCCTTGAATTGAGAAACCGGGATTTTTCGTCGCGCTGCTGACGCTTGCGGCGTCGCCCGGCGGCCCGGCGCGCTAGCGCCCTTCGCGCGCCCAGGTGGCGGCGAGCGAGCCGATCAGGAGCAACAGCCCGATCAATCCGGCAAACACCGGCAGCACGCCGATGCCGCGCACGACCGAGACGTCGCGCATCTTCAGGCCGATCCAGTCGTCGCCCTTGAACACCGACGACGTGCGCACCGGCAGCACGCGCGGCAATTCGAATCCCTTGCCGTCGTCGAGGCGGCGCGCGTCGCCGCCGGTTGCCTGTGCGATCTTTTGCAGAACCTCGGTCGTCGAGGTGACTTCCTGGAATTCGCGCGGATTGGCCGGGCCGACATTGGCGAGCGCGGTGAGCTTGCCATCGGTGGCGCGCCAGAGGCCGAGCTCGCTGGCGGTGAGCGTCGTCTGCCACAGGCCCGGCTCCTTCGGCTGCAATTGTAGCACGCGCGACGCGCCGGTCGGGGAGGTGAGCGTGACGTCGTTGACGCTGTCCGCCATGGTCTGTCGCTCGACTGTGACAGTGCGGCCGCTGACGTTGAGCCGCAGCGCCTCCTCCTCGAGGTCGGGCTGCTTCATCAGCCAGTGCGACAGCCGCCGCAATAAATCGAGATGCGGCCCGCCGCCCTCGTAGCCGCGCGCCCACAGCCAGATATGGTCGGACAAGAGCAGCGCGACGCGGCCCTTGCCCTGGCGGGCAAGCACCAGGAGCGGCTTGCCGTCCGGGCCGTCCATCACCGTCGTGCCGGTGGTGCGCCGCACGTTGACGAGCCGGAACCAGCGGCTCCAGTGCGGCGGATTCGTATCGGCGCCTTGCAGGCCGCGCGTCACCGGATGGCGTTCGCCGGATTGCGTCAGGCGCGCGAAGAAGGGCAGTTCGGTGGTGTCGCCCGACGGCTCGGCCGGCAGGATCTCGTCGAGCGGCGTTCGCCAGATGCTGGTCGGGCTCGCGTAGTCGGGACCGGCCGCGATCATGACCGCACCGCCATCGCGCACGTACTTGGCGATGTTGTCGAAATAGATCATCGGCAGCACGCCCTGGCGGGCGTACCGGTCGAAGATGATGAGCTGGAATTCCGAGATTTTCTGCTGGAACAATTCGCGCGTCGGGAAGGCGATCAGCGACAATTCGTTGATCGGCGTGCCGTCCTGCTTCTCCGGCGGACGCAGGATGGTGAAGTGAACGAGGTCGACAGACGCGTCGGACTTAAGCAGGTTGCGCCAGGTGCGCTCGCCGGCATGCGGCTCGCCGGAGACGAGCAGCACCCGCAGCTTGTCGCGGACGCCGTCGATGGAGAGGACCGCGCGGTTGTTCACTTGCGTCAGTTCGTTCGGCACCGGCGCCGCTTCGACCTCGACGATGTTCTGCCCGGCGTGCGGGATCGGCACCGCGACCTTTACCTCGGTGCCGACCGCGACATTACGCTGCTCGAGCACTTCGCCGTCGCGCCGCACCGTCACCTGCGCCGTACCGGCGTTGATGCCGTGATCCTCGACGCGGAAGCCGATGGTCTGCTTCTGGTTGACGATGCCGAAGCGGGGCGTCTGCGTGAGGACGACGCGGCGGTCGATCTCGTTCTTGTGGCCGGTGATGAGGGCGTGCAGCGGCGCGGCGAAGCCGAGGGCGGCCGCGTCGGCCGGCAGATCGTGCACGCGGCCGTCGGTGATCATGATGGCGCCGGCGATGCGGTCCGGCGGCACGTCGGCCAGTGTCGAATTCAGCGCCGAGAAGAGCCGCGTGCCGTCGTTCTCGCCATCGGCCTGCCCCGCCTCGGCGACACGCACGTCGAGGCCGGGGATGCGGCTGAGACGATCGACCAGCGCCTTGCGCGCCTCGTCGGTCTGCCTGTTGCGGTCGCCGAAATCCTGACTCGGGCTCTTGTCGACGATGACGGCGGCGACGGAGGGGATCGGGTCGCGGTCCTCGCGCGTGAACGACGGATTGGCGAGCGCCAGCACCATCAGGCCGAGCGCGACGGCGCGCAGCACCGCGCCGCGGCTGCGAGCCAATAGCAGCAGCACGGCGATGACGACCGACGCGCCGAAGGCCGCCCACACGACGTAGTCGGGCACCAAAGGAGCGAATGAGACGCCGAGGTTCATGCGTTACTGTCCCAGCCGTTCCAGCAGCGCCGGGATGTGCACCTGATCCGCCTTGTAGTTGCCGGTGAGCACGTACATCACGATGTTGACGCCGGCGCGGAAGGCGAATTCGCGCTGGCGCGGCTCGCCCGGCACCAGCGGCAGCATGGCCTGGCCGTCAGGCCGCATCGCCCAGGCGCCGGCGAAATCGTTCGAGGTGATCAGGATCGAGGAGACGCCGTCGCCGGCACGCGCCGGGCGCTCGCTCTCGCCTTCGGTTTCGGCGGGCAGCGCCTCGACCCACAATTTGCCGTCGGTGAAGCGGCCGGGGAAGTCGCGCAGCAGATAGAACGTCTTGGTCAGCACGTGATCGCGCGGCATCGGCTCGAGCTCGGGGATGTCGAGCGACGACAGCACCGTCCTCAGCGACACCATGCCGGGGCTCTGCATCGCGCCGTCAGGCCCGGGCGGGGCGTCGATCGCGTCGCGCGTGTCGAACAGCACGGTGCCGCCCTGCTTCATGTAGCTGTCGATCTTCTCCAGCGCCGCCGTCGACGGCTTCGGCGCGTTCGGCGAGATCGGCCAGTAGATCAGCGGGAAGAAGGCGAGTTCGTCCTTGGCCGGGTCGAGCCCGATCGGATCGCCGGGCTCGAGCGCGGTGCGCTGTGCGAGGAACAGCGACAGGCCCTCGAGACCGGCCCGGCTGATCTCGTCGACGGAGGCGTCGCCGGTGACGATGTAAGCGAGGTGCGTCTCGTGCGTCGCCTTGAGCGCGAAGTCGCGCTGCTGCTCGGACAGCGGCGGCGGCCAGTTCGGCTTGGCGGCCGGAGCCTGCGCGCGCGCGTGCCAGGGCATGCCGGCGAGCAGTCCGACGAGGAGCAAGGTTGCCGCGGCGCGGCGGCGGTGACGCATCGCCGCGAGGCCGCCGGAGAGCATGATCACGACGAGCGCGTCGAGCATCAGCAGCGCCAGCGCCGCGAGGAACACCGGGCCGCGCAGGTCGAGCGGCTCGCCATGACGATAGACATCGACGCGGGCATTGAGCGGCGTCACGTCGAGCGGGGCGGGCCGGTCGTCGGGCGCGAGCGTGTTGACGGCGACGAGGCCTTCCGGCGGGCCATAGAATCCCGGTGGATGCTCGGCATTCGCACGGTCGGCATAGTTGGTCGGGATCGGCTTGGCGGTCGGCGGCGGCACCGAGAAGGCGCCAAAGCCGTCGAGCACCCGGGTCGGCGGCACCGCAGGCACGGCGCGGCTCGAGGCTTCGCTGTCGGCGCTCTGCGTGCCGGAGGAGGGGGCCGCCCCGGCGAGCGAAACGATGTGACGCAGCATGTCGACGAAGGCGCCGGACAGCGGCAGGTTCGACCAGCGCGGATCGGCGGTGACGTGGAAGAGCACGATCAGCCCCTTGCCGCGGCGCTGGGCGGTGACAAGCGGTGTGCCGTCGCCGAGCGTCGCCCAGGTGCGGCCCTGGAGATCGGCATCGGGCTCCGCCAGCACCTGGCGCGTCACGGTGACGTCGGCCGGCACCGGCATGCCGCCGAACGGGCCCGTGCGCGAGAAGCCGGCGAGCGGCTGCGGCTTGTCCCAGCTCAGCGTGCCGCCGAGGATGCGGCCGCCGCGCCTGAGTTTGACCGGCACGAGCTTATCGTCGCTGGCGGCAAGATGCGGGCCGGCAAATCGAACCAGCACGCCACCGTCCTCGATCCATTTCGTCAGCGGCTGCGATTGGTCGCCGACATTGCCGACGTCCGCCAGGATCATCATCGGCACGCGCTGGTCGAGATAGCGCTTGATCGCTTCCGCCGGTGCGACGCCTTCGGCGAGGCGGACATCGGCGAACGGATTGAGCGCGCGTTGCAGATAATAATTCGCCCCGAGCAGCGGCTGCGCGCGGTCGGCGTCGCCGCCCGAGACGATGCCGACGGTGCGGCGGCGCCAGCGCTTGTCGAGGAGTTGCACCGCGCCGGCGGAGCGCTCGCCGACGATCTCGAGCCGCGCGACGTCGTTGCGAATCTCGACCGGCAATTTGATCGAGGCTTCGGTTTCCTTCTCGCCGGACTTGAACGCGAACGGCGCATCGCCGAGCGGCAGGCCTTTCAGGTCGATGGCGCTGACCATGCCGTTTTCGGCGCCGCCACCTTCGGCGCGCAGCACTTTGACTGTCAGAGCGCCGGCGGCATTGTCGGCGGCGGCGAGGGCGTGCGCGGGCGGCAGGCCGCCCTGAACAATAGAGAGCGGATGATCGCCGAGGATCCGCTTGAGGCCATCGACGAATTCGGCGCCCTTGCCGAGATCGACATTGTCCGTGAGCCACAACAGCTCGACCTTGGGGGAGGCTTTCAGGAAGCGATCGATCAGCGGCAGCGCGGCCGCGCGCTCGACCGCGTGCGGCTTCGGCTTCACTTGCTTGAGCGCGACGCGCGCGGCGCCGGCGACCTGTAGCGACAGGTCGCGCGTCGTCTCCGACAAAGGCAGCAGCGCGACGCCGCGGTCGTCGGCCTCGGCGCGGGCGATGAGCTCGTCGGCGGTGCGGATGCGTTCATCCCAGGTGCTGGCCGCGGCCCAACCGTCGTCAATGAGCACCAGCAGCGGTGCGGAGCGGTCGTTGGCGGCGAGCGGCGGGTTCCACAAGGGGCCGGCGGCGGCGATGATGATCAGCGCGGCGAGCAGGAGCCGCAGCAATATGAGCCACCACGGCGTGCGCGACGGCGTCTCTTCCTTCGGCGCGATTTCGAACAGAATCCGCGTCGGCGGGAAGTTGATGCGGCGCGGCCGCGGCGGCACGAGCCGCAACAACCACCACAGCATCGGCAGCGCCAGCAGTCCGATGAGGACCAGCGGTTGAGCGAAGGCGAGGGGCAGGGTGCCGATCACGCGGCGCTCCCGGTCTCGGCCAGGCGCGGCGCGCGGGCCAGCGCGCCCATGCGTGCGTGCAGGGCGAGCAGCAACTCGGTCGCCGGCCGGTCGGTGCGGTGAATGGCGAAGCTCCACGTCCGCAGATCGGTGGCTGCGCGGATCGCGTCGCGGTGCCGGCCGATCAGGCCCTGATAGTCGTTGCGCCAAGTCTCGGCGCGGCCGGCGGTGACGCTGCCCGCGCCTTCGGGCTCGATGAACTCGACGCGGCCGGAATAGGGGAAGCTCTCCTCGGCCGGATCGACGACCTGCACGACATGGCCGAGCGCGCCGGTCGCCGACAATTGACCGATGGTGGTTTCGACATCGGCGATCGGCGACCACAGATCGGACAGCACGACGATCTCCGACAGTGGGGACGGCGCGAATGAGGGCGGCAGGCTCGCCCGCTCGCCGGCATCGTGCAGCACCGCCTCGGCCATCTTCTCGATGACGTTGCGGCTTGCGGTCGGCCGCAGGAGGCCCGGCACGCCGACGCGCTCGCCGCCTTGCACCAGCACCTCGGCGAGCGCAAAGGCGACGATAAGCGAACGGTCGAGCTTGCTATCGGAGGCGAGTGATGAGGCGAAGGCCATCGACGGCGAACGGTCGGGCCAGATCCAGACCGTGTGCGAGGCTTCCCATTCGCGCTCGCGCACATAGAGATGGTCGTCGCGCGCCGAGCGGCGCCAGTCGACGTTCTGTGCCGGTTCGCCGGAAACGAAGCGGCGGTATTGCCAGAAATTCTCGCCGGAGCCGGCGCGGCGGCGGCCGTGCAGGCCGTGGATGACAGTTGCGGCGACGCGCCGCGCCTCGAGCACCAAACGCGGCATCTGCGCAGCGAGCGCGTGCGCGCCGCCGCCCGCCTGGCGCACGGCGCCGGCTTCGATGTCCCTGTGCCCGAGTTCGGCCATTCAGTTCATCCGAAACGCGCCGTCAGCCGTCGGATGACGCCGGTGACGGTCTCGCCTTCGGCGCGCGCGGCGAAGGTGAGCGCCATGCGATGCTTGAGCACGGGCTCGGCGAGCTCAAGCACGTCGTCGATCGACGGCGCGAAGCGGCCGTCGAGGAGCGCGCGCGCACGCACGGCGAGCATGAGCGCCTGGCTGGCGCGCGGGCCGGGGCCCCAGGCGATCAACTTGCCAATGTCGCCGCCGTCGGGACCGGGGCGCGCCGAACGCACCAGCTTGAGGATCGCCTCCACCACGGATTCACCGACCGGCAGACGGCGCACCAGCCGCTGCGCCGACAAGAGATCCTCGACGGTCATCGCCGCCTTGGCTCGTCCTTCTTCCGATCCCGTGGTGTCGAACAGGATGCGCCGTTCGGCCTCGAGATCGGGATAGTCGACGTCGACCTGCATCAGGAAGCGGTCGAGCTGCGCTTCAGGAAGGGGATAGGTGCCTTCCTGCTCCAGCGGGTTCTGCGTCGCGAGCACATGGAAGGGTTTGGGCAGGTCGTGGCGGGCGCCTGCGACCGTCACGTGCTGCTCCTGCATCGCCTGCAGCAATGCCGATTGCGTGCGCGGGCTCGCGCGGTTGATTTCGTCGGCCATCAGAAGCTGGGCGAAGACCGGCCCCTGGATGAAGCGGAAGGAGCGCTTGCCGCCCTGGCCCTCTTCCAGCACCTCGGTGCCGAGGATGTCGGACGGCATCAGGTCGGGCGTGAATTGCACGCGCCGCGCGTCGAGGCCGAGGGCAATACCCATGGTCTCAACCAGCTTGGTCTTGGCCAGCCCCGGCACGCCGACGAGCAGGGCATGTCCGCCCGACAGCACAGTGACGAGCGCGCGTTCGACCACGATGTCCTGGCCGAAGATGACCGCGCCGATCGCGTCCTTCGCCGCGCGCACATTGGCGGCTGTCGCCTCCGCGGTGCGCACGATCATGTCTTCCAGCTTTTCGATGCTTTCGCCGCCTGCCACTGCCATGGAATCCGTATCCTTCTCCGGGCGTGACGGGCCATTGTCGGCTACCGTCGTCGTTTGGCCTATGCGGGGGCGCTCGTTCCGCAAGTGCTTCTTCAGCAAGCCCAGTGCAACAAACACGCCAGCGGCGTTTTCGATGCGCCCCCGAAGGGTCGAATCCGCCTCATTCTCTTCTGCCAAGCTTACGCTATCTTCCGGCTTTCGAACGTTGAATCACGAAGATGCGAACAGCCGGCGGGCTTTCGGTACGGTTGAGGGAAACAATGGCGAAGGCAGGGCAGGGCGGACTGGAAGGCATCGCGGCAGCGCTGCCCCGCGGGCGCGGCCTGCCCCCGGTCGAGCGCTGGAATCCGCCCTTTTGCGGCGATCTCGACATGCGCATCGCCGCCGACGGGACGTGGTATTACCAGAAGACGCCGATCGGACGCTTGCCGCTGGTCAAGCTGTTCGCCTCCGTGCTCAAGAAGGAGGGCGACAAGTATTTCCTCGTCACGCCGGTCGAGAAGGTCGGACTGACGGTGGACGACGCGCCCTTTCTGGCCGTCGAAATGACCGTCGCCAGGGACGATCGGGACCGCCAGATGCTCGCCTTCCGCACCAATGTCGACGACGAGGCCATTGCCGGCCCCGGACATGCTCTGCGCTTCGAGCCGGAGGTAACGGGCGGCCTGCGCCCCTATCTGCACGTGCGCCGCGACCTGTGGGCCAAGGTGACGCGGGCGCTGTTCTACGACCTGGTCGCTCTGGGTGAAGAGCGCGACATCGACGGCAAGCGCATGTTCGGCGTCGCCTCGGCCGGCGAGTTCTTCGCGATGGCCGAGGCCGACAGCCTGCGGGAGTTTGCCTGATGCAACAGGAAGTGAAGCCGGCGCCGAGGCTGTCCGCGCAGGAGTTCTTTGCACGCGCGCGCGAGCGGCTGACGCTCGAGACGCCGCATGGATTGAACGATCCGAACGTGATCCCGCGGCGCGGCGACCACGACGTCGATCCGGTGATGGAGAAAATCGCCGCCGTGCGGCCGATCCGTCCGGCGGCGGTACTGATCCCTGTGGTCGAGCATAAGGAGCCGACGGTGCTGCTGACGCAGCGCGCGCAACACTTGCCGGATCATCCCGGACAGGTGTCGTTCCCCGGCGGCAAGATCGATAAGAGCGACAAAGACCCGATGCACTCGGCCCTGCGCGAGGCGGACGAGGAGATCGGGCTCGACCGCGCCCATGTCGAGCCGCTCGGCTATCTCGACGTCTACATGACGACGCTCGGCTATCGCATCGTGCCGCTGATCGCGCGGGTCAAGCCCGGCTTTTCGCTGAGGCTGAACACCGACGAGGTCGACAACACCTTCGAGGTGCCGCTCGCCTATGTCATGGACCTCGCCAACATGCAGCGCCATTCGCGCGACTGGAACGGCATGACGCGGCACTTCTACGCCATCACCTTCGGCGAGCGTTATATCTGGGGCGTCACCGCCGGCATCCTGCGCAATCTTTACGACCGGATCTATCGGGACCCGGCGCGATGATCCGCACGGGCCTCACCGAGTTCCTGCTGTTCCTGACGCCGTTTGCGATCTATGCCGCCTTCCTGTTCGCGACGCGCGCCGGCGTGCTCGATCCGAAATCCTGGCCGATGCGACACGTCATGCTGCTCGGCATCGTCGCGCTGCTACTGGTGATCGGCAGCTTCGTCTATCTCTCGCACTTCTCGGGCGCACCGGTCGGCACGAGCTACGTGCCCGCGCACATGGAAAACGGCAAGCTCGTGCCCGGGACGTACAAATGAGCGGCGCGACCCCCCGCAAGCTCGACGCCGGCTGGCTCAAGGAAGGCGCGCTGCCGCGGCTTCTGGCCGTGCTCGGCGGCGACGGCGAGGAGGCGCGCGTCGTCGGCGGCGCGGTGCGCAATGCGCTCCTCGGCGAACCGGTCGCCGAGCACGACGTCGCCACCACGGCGGTGCCGGACGAGGTCGTCCGGCGCGTCACGGCGGCCGGCTTCAAGGCTGTGCCGACGGGAATCGCGCACGGCACTGTCACCGTGGTCATCGCCGGCGAGCCCTTCGAGGTGACGACGCTCCGGCAGGACGTCGAGACCTACGGCCGCCACGCCAAGGTCGCGTTCGGCCGCGATTGGGAGGGCGACGCGCATCGGCGGGACTTCACCATCAACGCGCTGTCGGTGACCGCGGACGGTACGGTTCACGACTACACTGGCGGTCTCGCCGACCTCGCTGCGCGGCGCGTGCGATTCATCGGCGACGCGCGGACGCGCATCGAGGAAGATTACTTGCGCATCCTGCGCTTCTTCCGCTTCCACGCCGCCTACGGCCACGGCGACCCGGACCGCGCGGGGCTGCACGCTTGTATCGAAGGCCGCGCCGGACTCGATCAGTTGTCGCGCGAACGCGTGCGCATGGAGATGATGAAGCTCCTCGTCGCGACGCGGGCGACGCCGACGCTTGTCGTGATGAGCGAGGTCGGACTGCTGATGCGCGTGCTCGGCGGCGTGCCGTATCTCGCCGCGTTCGAGATGATGGCAAAGGCCGAGCGTGCGGCGGGCCTTGCGCCGGACGCGGCGCGGCGGCTCGGCGCGCTCGGCGTTGCGATACCCGAGGACGCCGAGCGGCTGTGGCTGCGGTTGCGCCTGACCAATGCGGAGCACGCGCGGCTCGCTGCGATGGGCGCGGAATGGCGCGGCCTGTCGCCTGCACACGGCGAGCAGGCGGCGCGCGGCGCGCTTTACCGGCTGAAGCCGGAGCATTATGTCGATTGCGCGTTGCTCGCCTGGGCGCGCTCGCGGGCTTCTGCGCATGACGAGGCCTGGCGCGGCTTTGTCGCGCTTCCCCGACGCTGGACCGCACCAGCGTTTCCGCTGAAGGCGGCGGATTTTATCGCGCGCGGCGTCGAGAAAGGCCCGGCGCTTGGCGCCGCGATGCGCGCCGCGGAAGCGGCGTGGGTCGAGGCGGGATTTCCGAATGACGCCGAAGCGCTGAAGCAGATCCTTGCGGCCCGAACTCCGCATAAATGAAGAGCCCCGGCGCGGTACCGGGGCTCTTCGCAAGGTCTGCGACAGGCGACGCGATCAGAACCGATAGTTCACGCCGGCGCGCACGATACTCTCCGTCTGCCGCGAGTCGACGGCGAGCGAATTGTCGACCGTATAGCGGTGCGTACCGAAATCGGCGTACAAATATTCGATCTTGGCCGACCAGTTCGGCAAGAAGCCCCACTCGACGCCGCCACCGAGTGTCCAGCCGGCGTTCCATTTGGCTTCGCCGTTGGTCGCGGTGCCGCTGGTCGGTGTTGCCGCTCCGGCCTTGTTGACCGTCTCGACGCGCGCATGATCCCAGGCCAGGCCGCCGGTGCCGTAGAACAGCCAGTTGTCCATCGCGTAACCGAAGCGGCCGCGCAACGTGCCGATCGAGTCGATCTTGGTCTGGCAGGTGAAGGTCGCGGCGGGGCAGTCCGAACTACCCTTTACGCTCGCCCAGTCCCAGTCTGCCTCGACGCCCGCGACCCAATTGCCGGCGAATTGATAATTATAACCGATCGTGCCGCCGACCAGGCCGCCGCTGTTCTTGTGATTGGCGGTGGTGCCGGAGACAGCATACTTCCAGCTCGAATTACCCCAGACTCCGCCGCCATTCACGCCGACGTAGAACCCTGTCCAATTGTACATCGGCACGGGAGCGGTCGCCCTGGGCGCTTTCACCGGCATGTCGGCCGCCTGTGCGGCGAAGCTCAACGCACTCGTCGCCACCAGCGCAACAACCAAACGACGCATCTTCTCCTCCTTCGAACGAACGCGTTCGCGACGCGCTCTGAATAATCGACTGCAAAAGACTGTAATTCGGCCCGTTGCCTTCGAATGGAGGGTATGGGCATACGAAGGCGCGACTCAATCCGTTAAGATGCGTATTGGGCAAAACGGACCCGCAATTCCGCGCGACGTTGCAAATAAAGCATAGATTCCTGTGACGATTATCAAGTCACGTTCGATTACGCCGATTAATTGATGGTTATCAATTATAATCGGGGCGACGAACACCTTTCGCGGGGCGGTCGGCTGTCCCGGATCGAGGCTTGAATCCGAATGAAAGACGTCCGATCTTACTATTGATAATCGTCAACCGGACCTGCCATGTCGCGCCGTGACACACCGCAGGATCTTGCCCGCCGCATGGCCGACGCCGGTGCGCGACGCAAGGCGTCGGACGGCTTTCGTCGCGAGACATTCGCGCTGCCGCGGGAAGCGGCGCGCGCCAAGGCGCGGGAGTTCTTCGCCCGCTATCCGAAGGCCGCCTACATGACCGAGATCGAAAGCTGGCGCGCCCTGCCCGGCGACGAGATCGAGTTCACCATGCGGCGGCTGCCGACCGCCGATTGAGGTTGATAAACGTCAACGCCTCCCTTGCGCCGGTGTGGCCGGGCGCTGAGAGTGCGCCGCCCGGAGCCGGACGGTCCGGCCGGGTCGGCGGTGCGCGGTGGACATCCTTTCCGGCTTTCACGACATCTCGCTGGCGCAACTCGTTCTCGTCGCCGGCGTCGCCTTCATCGCCTCGCTGATCGGCGGCGTCGCGGGTTACGGCACGGGTGCGCTGATGCCGCTCGTGCTGGTGCCGATCGTCGGCGCCGCACCGATCGTGCCGATGATCGCCATCTCGGCGCTGTTCAACAATACGAGCCGCATGACGGCCTTCCTGCGCTATGTCGACTGGCGCCGCAGCCTCATCGTCATCGTTTGCGCGGCGCCGACCTGCGTCGTCGGCGCCTGGGGCTATGCACATCTCTCGGGGGCGGGCGCGGCCTTCGTCATCGGCGCCATGTTGATCGCCAGCGTGCCGCTGCGGCGCGTGCTCAAGCGCCGCGCGGTGACGTTCGGCGACGGCGGCCTTGCGGTCGCCTCTGTCGGCTACGGCGTCGTGGTCGGCGGCACGTCCGGCTCGGGCGTGATCCTTTTGTCACTGCTGCTCGCGGCGGGCGTCGGCAGCGCCGGCGTCATCGCCACCGACGCGGCGATCTCGATCGTTATCGGCGTCGTCAAGGTCGCGGTGTTTGGCATTGCCGGCGTGATCGACGCCCAGGTCATCGCGCTCGCATTGCTGATCGGCATCGTCGCGCTGCCGGGCGCGTTCCTCGCCCGCGCCTTCGTCGAGCGCATGCCGATCCACGTGCACACCGCGATCCTCGATGCGGTCGTGATCGTCGGCGGCGTCTTTTTGGTTTATCGCGCCTTTACCGGATGAGCCCGCTCACGGCCATTTCACCACCGGCGGCATGGACGACAGGATCGAATCGACATTGCCGCCGGTCTTCAAGCCGAAGATGGTGCCGCGGTCGTAGAGCAAGTTGAACTCGACGTAGCGGCCACGGCGCACGAGCTGCTCCTCCCGCTCGGCCTCGCTCCACCGCGCCGCGAAGTTGCGGCGCACGAGCTCCGGATAGATCGACAGGAAGCCGCGGCCGACCTCCTGCGTGAAGGCGAATGCGGCGTCCCAGTCGGACTCGAGATAGTCGTAGAAGATGCCACCGACGCCGCGCATCTCGTTGCGGTGCTTGAGAAAGAAGTATTCGTCGCACCAGTTTTTGTATTTCTCATATGGAGCGATCGCGGCGTGCGCGTCGCAGGCCGCTTTCATCGCCGCATGGAAGGCGACCGTATCGGGATCCTCCTGCGTGCGCCGTTTGTCGAGCACCGGCGTCAGGTCCGCGCCGCCGCCAAACCACGCCTTCGAGGTGACGACGAAGCGCGTATTCATGTGCACGGCGGGCACGTGCGGATTGTGCAAGTGCGCGATCAGGGAGATGCCCGAGGCCCAGAAGCGCGGATCGTCCGCGGCGCCGGGAATCTGGTGGCGAAATTCCGGCGCGAACTCGCCGAACACGGTCGAGCAGTGTACGCCGACCTTCTCGAACACGCGGCCGCGCATCATGCTCATGACGCCGCCGCCGCCCGGCGCACCGCTATGGTCGGTGCGCTGCCACGGCGTGCGCACGAAGCGGCCGGGCTCGCCGTCGCCGCGCGGCGCAGTGGCGGGCAGGGCGTCCTCCAGCGCCTCGAAGGCGGCGCAGATGTCGTCGCGCAAGGTCTCGAACCACGCGCGCGCGAGGTCCTTGCGGGAATCAAGGAGCGTGGGCTCGGGCAGGGCGGTCATGAAACGTTCCCGGTGGGTCCACCAGTTTGCCGCAGCGCCTCGCCGGCGACCATGGCCGCGGCCATCGCCACGTTGAGCGAGCGCAGGCCCTCGCGCATCGGGATGCGCAGGCGCGCATCGGCAGCGCGGTGCACGGATTCGGGCACGCCGACGCTTTCACGGCCTAGTAGCACGACATCCTGTGGCGAGAACGCATGATCGAGATAAGAGCGCTCGGCCGCGGTGGTCAGCAGGACCAGGCGCAATTCGCGTCCCCGCCGCCATTCGTCGAAAGCGGGGAACGAGGCATGGCGGACGATCGTGACCTGGTCGAGATAGTCCATGCCGGCGCGGCGGAACGCCCGATCGGTGACCGGGAAACCCGCTGGCTCAACGATGTGCGCCTCGATCCCAAGGCACGCGCACAGCCGCAGGATGGTACCGGCGTTCTGGGGGATGTCCGGCTCGTACAGGGCGATCCGCACGGCTAAGGTCCGGCCTCCAAAAAGAACCCGCGTGGGGCTTGCGAAGGGCATGTCCGCCAATGACTTGTGCAACCCGGCGGCTCTCGCCCGATAGCGGGCTTGCACTCGCTCCGCAAGGGTGCCAATAGACACCCGCCGACGCGCCGTCCCTGCCTTTTCGGGAAGGGCTGCCGCATCCGGCGCCGCCCCCGCCGCCGAGGGAATACTCCCGAGGTTTCTCGCCGCGGGCGGATGACATTAGCCAGCCGGGGGAGAGGGACAAGACGTGACGACCGTGTCTTCGGCGGAGCACACGCGACGCGACTTCCTGTACATCGCGACCGGCGCGGTCGCGACAGTTGGCGCGGCTGCGACCTTGGTGCCGCTCATCAACCAGATGAATCCGGACGCTTCGACGATCGCCGCCGGCGCCCCGGTCGAGATCGACCTCGCGCCGATCGCCGAGGGGCAGATCGTCAAGGTCTTCTGGCGCTCGAAGCCGATCTTCATCTTCCACCGCACGGCGAAGGACATCGACCTCGCCAAGAACGTGCCGGTGGCCTCGCTGCCCGATCCGGAGCCTGACGCGGAGCGCGTGAAGGCCGGCCACGAGCAGTGGCTCGTCGTCATCGGCATCTGCACGCATCTCGGCTGCATCCCGCTGGCGCACGAAGGCAATTACGACGGCTGGTTCTGCCCGTGCCACGGCTCGCAGTACGACAGCGCCGGCCGCATCCGTCAGGGGCCCGCGCCGAAGAACCTGCCGTTGCCCCCTTACGCCTTCCTTTCCGACACCAAGATCCGGATCGGCTGATCCGCGGGATTGCTCTAAAAAGGTTCGATCATGAGCGGACATTCGACCTATCAGCCACAGAACGGGTTCATGCGGTGGCTCGAAGCACGGCTGCCGATCGGCGGGCTGGTGCATTCGTCCTTCGTCGCTTACCCGACGCCGCGTAACCTGAACTACTGGTGGACGTTCGGCGGCATCCTGTCGTTCATGCTCGGCGTGCAGATCGTCACCGGCGTCGTGCTGGCGATGCACTACACCGCGCATGTCGATCTCGCCTTCAAGTCGGTCGAGCTGATCATGCGCGACGTCAACTACGGTTGGCTGTTGCGCTACATCCACGCCTACGGCGCGTCGATGTTCTTCCTCGCCGTCTACATCCACATGTTCCGCGGCATCTATTACGGGTCGTACAAGGCGCCGCGTGAGGTGCTGTGGATTCTCGGCGTCATCATCTACCTCCTCATGATGGCCACGGGCTTCATGGGCTACGTGCTGGTGTGGGGCCAGATGAGCTTCTGGGCCGCCACCGTCATCACCAACCTGTTCTCGGCGCTGCCCGGCATCGGTGAGTCGCTCGTCACCTGGCTGTGGGGCGGTTATGCCGTCGGCAATCCGACGTTGAATCGCTTCTTCTCGCTGCACTACCTCCTGCCGTTCGCGATCGCCGGCGTGGTGGTGCTGCACGTCTGGGCGCTGCACGTCGTCGGCCAGAACAACCCGGCCGGCATCGAGCCCAAGTCGGACAAGGACACGGTGCCGTTCACGCCGTATGCGACGGCGAAGGACAGTTTCGCCATCGCGGTGTTCTGCATCCTGTTCGCCTGGTTCGTGTTCTACATTCCGGGCTACCTGCTCAACGGCGACAATTTCATCCCGGCCAACCCGGCGGTGACCCCGGCGGAGATCGTGCCGGAATGGTACTACCTGCCGTTCTACGCGATCCTGCGCTCGATCCCGAACAAGCTGCTCGGCGTCATTGCGCTGTTCTCGTCGATCGGCATCCTCGCGTTCCTGCCGTGGCTCGACACGTCGCGGGTGCGTTCGGCGCGCTACCGGCCGCTGTTCAAGCAGTTCTTCTGGCTGTGGGTGATCGCCTGCGTCGGGCTGGGCTATCTCGGCTCGAAGCCGCCGGAGGGCGCATACGTTCTGATCTCGCGCATCTTCACGGCGTACTATTTCGGCTTCTTCATCATCATCCTGCCGCTGCTCGGTATCTTCGAGAAGACCAAGCCGCTGCCGAATTCGGTCTCGGATTCGGTGCTGAAGAAAGCGTGAGCGGGACCACGGCCATGACCATGACGCGCACTCTCATCGCCCTCTCGCTCTCCGCCGGTATCGCGGTTGCCGCTCTTCCGGCCGCCGCGCAGGAGGCTGCTTCGCCACCGCCGCCGCGGCAGACCTGGTCCTTTGCGGGCCCGTTCGGCCAATACGACCAGGCGCAGTTGCAGCGCGGCTTCAAGATCTATCGCGAGGTCTGCTCGAGCTGCCACTCGCTCGACCTGGTTGCGTTCCGCAACCTCGCGGATCCGGGCGGCCTCGGCTTCTCGGAAGCACAGGCCGCGGCGGTCGCGGCCGAGTACAAGATCAAGGACGTCGACGACAAAGGCCAGCCCATCGAGCGCGCCGGCCGTCCGGCTGACTACTTCCCGGCGCCGTTCCCGAACGCGGCTGCTGCCGCGGCCGCCAATGGCGTGGCGCCACCCGACATGTCGACGCTCGCCAAGGCGCGCGTCTATCTGCGCGGCTTCCCCTGGTTCGTGTTCGACATGTTCACGCAGTATCAGGAGCTGGGCCCGGATTACATCCACGGCATCCTGACCGGTTACGAAGCAGCGCCGAAGGACTTCAAGCTTCCCGAGGGCGGTCACTACAACAAGTATTTCCCCGGCCACAACATCGCCATGCCGCAGCCGTTGCAGGACGGGCAGGTGACGTATGACGACGGCACGCCGCAGACGCTCGACCAGTATGCCAAGGACGTCGCCGCGTTCCTGATGTGGGCGGCTGAGCCGAAGCTCGAGCAGCGCCACCGCATCGGCTTCCAGGTCATGATCTTCCTGATCGTGCTCTCGGGCCTCCTGTACTTCACCAAGAAGAAGGTGTGGCACGAGGTCGAGGCGCCCCGCGAAGCCGCGCACGGCCAGGATCCGGCGAAGACCACGCTCTGAGTCGACATCGAAATCCGAAGATGCAAAGGGCCCCGCACGGGGCCCTTTGTTTTTCAGGGTGGTCGGCTAGTCTGAGTGCTCAAGGCGCATTAAGACAGGGCCGACATGACCAAGTCCGTTCTCGGCATCATCGGCGGCTCCGGCATCTACGACCTGCCGGGACTCGCAAATGTGCGCGAGGAGCGCATCAAGAGCCCGTGGGGCGAGCCATCCGGTGCCCTGCGCATCGGCGACATTGGCGGGCTGCCGGTCGTCTTCCTGTCGCGCCACGACAAAGGGCACCGCCTGTCGCCGTCCGATATCAACTACCGCGCCAATATCGACGTCCTCAAACGCGCCGGCGTCACCGACCTTGTCTCGCTGTCGGCCTGCGGCTCGTTCAAGGAGGAATTGCCACCCGGCACCTTCGTCATGGTCGACCAGTTCGTCGACCGCACGCATCTGCGCCAGACCTCGTTCTTCGGCAAGGGCTGCGTCGCGCACGTGTCGATGGCGCATCCGGTCGCGCCGCGGCTGCACATCCGTCTCGCCGAAGCGGCGAGGGACGAGGGCATCGCGTTCGCCCGCGCCGGCACCTACGTCTGCATCGAGGGGCCGCAGTTCTCCACCTATGCCGAGAGCATGACCTACAAGACCCTCGGCTATTCGGTGATCGGCATGACCAATCTCCCGGAGGCCAAGCTCGCCCGCGAAGCCGAGATTTGCTACGCGACCGTCGCGATGGTCACCGACTTCGACTGCTGGCATCCCGAGCACGACGCGGTGACTGTGGCCGACATCGTCAAGGTTCTCACGAGCAACGCGGATCGCGCCAAGAATCTGGTGGCGCGGCTTGCGCGCGATTTTCCCCGCGAGCACGAGCCGTGTCCCATCGGCTCGGATCGCGCGCTCGACACCGCATTGATCACGGCGCCCGAGGCGCGCGACCCGGAGCTCCTGAAGAAGCTCGACGCGGTCGCCGGCCGTGTGCTCAGGAACTGAGACGAAGCCATGACCGACGACATCCGATCGGCGGTCGACTTCTACACGCGGCACCCGATCTCCGTGGACATCGTCCTGGAGAAGCTCAAGGCCGCGCGCGGGCACCTCGAAAATGTGCGGCCGGAGGAGTTGTTCGCGCACGATCAGGATCACTATGGCGGGCTCGCCGCCAACGATGCGCTCGCGGCGCGGGCGGGGCTTTCCGCCGGCATGAGGATCGCGGACTTCTGCGCCGGCCTCGGCGGCCCGGCGCGTTATTTCGCGCATCGTTACGGCGTCGACGTCACCGGCATCGAGCTGACGCCGGCGCGCGTCGAGGGCGCGCGCCGGCTGACGCAACTCGTCGGTCTCGACGAGCGGGTGCGCGTGCTGGAGGGCGACGTCATGGCGGCGCCCCCTGCGGACGCAAGTGTCGACGCCGTCATCAGCCAGGAGGCGCTCCTGCACGTCCCGGACAAAGCGCGCGCTTGGCGAGGCGTGGCGCGTCCTCAAGCCCGGCGGACGTCTCGCCTTCACCGACTGGGTGGCGCATCGGCCGCTGTCGGAGCGGGACCGCGACCTGATGTGGCAGGGCATGGCAGTGACGGCGCTCTACGGCCCGGCAGCTTATGGCGAACTGATCGCCCGCGCCGGGTTCGATCTGGCGCCGGCTGAGGACCTGACGTCCGCATGGGGCGCGATCCTGACCGAGCGGCTCGCCATGTATCGCAAGCTGCGCGGCGAGGCGCAGGCCGCGCATGCCCCGGCCGGGCACGACGCCTTCTATGAGAGCTACGTGCGCTTCGTCGACCTGGTCAATGAAGGCCATCTCGGCGGCACGCGCTTTGCCGGCCGCAAGCCGGCCTGAGCGGGCTCCGCAGTGGAAATTACGCTTTTTCGCCGCTATGACTTCGCCCGTACGACCTTGACCCGCCGCCGGCAACTTCCGTGAGAGCCTGATGAACGACACCGCCCTCGACCTGGACCTGCGCGACGCCGTACGGACCATTCCCGACTATCCGAAGCCGGGCATCATGTTTCGCGACATCACCACGCTGCTCGGCAATGCGCGCGCGTTCCGCAGAACGGTCGACGAGCTGGTGCAGCCCTGGGCCGGCTCGAAGATCGACAAGATCGCCGGCATCGAGGCGCGCGGGTTCATCCTCGGCGGCGCGGTGGCGCACCAGGTCTCGGCCGGCTTCGTTCCGATCCGCAAGAAGGGCAAGCTGCCCCACAAGCGGGTGAGCATGACCTACGCGCTCGAATACGGCGAGGACGTCATCGAGATGCATGCCGACGCGCTGGTCTCCGGCGAACGGGTGGTGCTGGTCGACGACCTCATCGCGACCGGCGGCACGGCCGAGGCGGCGGTGAAGCTCCTGCGCCAGCTCGGGGCCGAGGTGCTGGCCGCGTGCTTCGTCATCGATCTGCCTGAACTCGGCGGCGCCAAGAAGCTGCGCGCGCTCGGTGTGCCGGTGCGCACCCTGATCGCGTTCGAGGGGCATTAGGCTCGCGCACCGGGACACGGCATATAAAAAAAGACATATCGGCTCGAGCCGGCCTTCCACATTTTTCATATTGTCATGGCCGGCTTCGCCACCGATCCGGGTGAGCCACAAGACTGGATCGGCGAAAAGCGCAAGGGTCGGTACGCTAGCTGACCGACACAAAGACAGAATCTCATTTACCTCTGCCGCTTGCGGGCCGCGGTGCAATTCCGCGCCATTCCCTCCCAGCCGCGATTTGGCCCGCTGGGATGCCGAGGACCGTCTTGTCGATCGACAATTTGATTTTGCAATCTCTCCCCGGCTCGGTGAGAGCCGATCTCGAACACCATCTGACACCGGTCGACCTGCCGCAGTCGCTCATCCTGCAGGAGGCGGGGCATTCCGTATCGCAGGTCTATTTCCCACTCTCGGGAATGGTGTCGCTTGTGGCCGTTACCCCGTCGGGCGAGTCGATCGAGGCCGGCATTGTTGGCCGCGAGGGCGTGGTCGGTGGGCTTGCGGTGTGCGACCTTACATCGTTCGCGCAGGCGGTGGTGCAGATCGAGGGCGATGCGCTCCGCATCGGAGCCCCGCAGTTCCGCTCGCTGTGTCTCGAGTACCGCGAGTTGCGCGATAGCGTGGATCGCTACCAGGCGTTTATCCTCAGCCAGGCGCAGCAGAACGCGGCCTGCCATGCCTTGCACTCGCTCGAGGGGCGGCTGTGCCGCTGGCTCCTCCAGTCCGAGGACCTCATCGAGAGCAAGCAGATCGACCTGACGCAGGAATTCCTGTCCTACATGCTCGGCGTGCGCCGGCCGACCGTGTCGGTGGCGGCGTCCGAGCTCCAGAAGGACGGCCTGATCCAGTATCGCCGCGGCACCATCACCATCGTCGACCGGCCGGGGCTCCTGAAGCGGAGCTGCCAGTGTTACGAGGTGCTGCGGGACGAAATCAGCACCCATCGGCACTGACTTTCGCGCCATCCGGCGCAGGTTGCGCCAGAAATCCTCTCGAATCCGGGCCGAAAGCCGGGGTTTGACGTGCGACAAGCCGCCCGCGCGGTGCCGCTCTAGACTGGCATTTCCGGCAGGAACCGTCGTCCCCGCCGGTCGTTTGAGTCCGGTCTGTTTATGCGTCGGAGGGCTTCAAGCCATGGCACCGCGTGCGTACTGGAAGGGATACCTACGTCTGTCGCTGGTTTCCTGTCCGATCCAGCTTTTTCCAGCCACCTCCGAGCGCGAGAAGGTGCGCTTTCATCAGCTCAACCGCGCGACCGGCAACCGCATCCGCTACATGAAGGTGGACGCCGAGAGCGGCGACGAAGTCACGTCCGATGACATCGTCAAGGGCTACGAGGTCTCCAAAGGCAACTACATCGAGATGGAGCCTGACGAGCTCGACGCCGTCGAGATCGAGTCGACGCGCATGATCGACATCGATCAATTCGTGCCGGGCAAGGAGATCGACGAGCTCTATCTGAAGGACCCGTACTACATCGTCCCGGACGGCGACGTCGGTGCGCAGGCCTTCGCGGTGATCCGCGAGGCGATCAAAAAGGAAGGCATGGTGGCGCTCGGCCGCGTCGTGTTCACGAACCGCGAGCATGTGATTGCGCTCGAGCCGCGCGGCAACGGCCTGATGGGCGTGACGCTGCGCTATCCGTATGAAGTGCGCGACGAGAAGGACTACTTCGACGACATCCCGAACGAGTCCGTGCCGAAGGACATGCTCGAGCTCGCGACGCACATCGTCCAGAGCAAGGCCGGGCACTTCAAGCCGGACAAATTCGAAGATCATTACGAAACCGCTTTGCGCGACCTGATCAAGCGCAAGCAGGACGGCAAGCCGATCGAGAAGGCGAAGGAGCGCGAGCCGGCCAAGGTGATCGACCTGATGGAGGCCCTGCGGAAAAGCGCCCGCAAGGACGCGCCGGCGCGACGCTCATCGCGGCGCACCACGGCGCATCGGCGCACGGCGAAGAAGGCCTCGCGCTCGACCGCGCGTCACCGCAAGGCGAGCTAGCGCCGCTTCTTGCGCGCCGTCGTTTTGGCGGACTTCTTTTTGCCCTTGAACGGCACGACGTCGGCGCTCTCGCCGGCGCTGCGGCGCAAGGCCTCCTTCAGGCTCGACGGCCGCCCGTGCTTCTTCAACAGATCACGGAAAGCCTCATCGGCGAGCTCCTGAAAGTCCATCATGCGATCGCGCGCCAACATGTCGAGCGCGGCATAGGTCTCGTCGTCGAACGTCACGCGTTTGCCCGGCATCGGTCGCCATCCCTGTTCGTCGTAACGATCATAGCGTCGCGCCTGCGCGATGGGGAACGCCGCAAAAGAAAGCCCCGGCTCGAAAGCCGGGGCTTGAAGTCTGATGAGCCCTGAGGGGAGGGGAGGAGCCAGGGCTCGACGGGGTAACCCGGCCGCGTCGCACCTGGTTCCCGGATTTCGACAGCGGCGCAACTCCCGGAACATGGCGTAACGCCGTCGCGTTCCCCGACTAACGCCTGCGAGAGGCCGCCCGGTGGCGGCAAAACGACAATGGAGAGCGCGATGGCCGAGGTGACCACCGACCACAAGACGATCCAGAAATGGGCGGAGGCGCATGGCGGCAAACCGGCCGCCGTCGATTCGACTCACATCAAGAATGACGCCGGTATCATCCGCGTAATGTTTCCCGACGCGCCGAATTCCGAGCATGAGAAACTGGTGCAGATTTCCTGGGACGAGTTCTTCAAGGAATTCGACAAGCGCAAGCTCGCGCTGGTCTACGATCCCGACAGCATGTTCAGCAAGATCGTCGGCCGCGACTCGGTGAGCGCAGGCGATTCGAAGAGGAAGCACTGAAGGTGTCTGGCGCCTTCGTTACAGCGAGACGCGCGCCAGCACCTTGATCAGCAATCGCTCGCGGCTGGCTGCGGTGCGCCGACCGCGGGCGATGCGCTTGAGTGCGCCGCTCTCGAAAGCCTCGACGACGGCGGCGTGCACGTAGCTCTTGCGGCAGACGGCCGGCGTATTGGCGAGTTCGGCGGCGACCTCGCGCATGGTCGCAAGCAATTGTCGCTTACGGCCGCGCTGGCTCGGCTTCGGCTCCATTTCGGCGAGATGTTCCAGCGCGTTGGCGCAGGCAGCCAGCGTTCGGAAGTCTTTCAGAGATACGGCGCGGCCCGTGATCTCGCGTAGTGCGATATTGACCTCGCGGCGGCGCAGCGCCAGCACGGCGCCGTCTTGATTGCGGTATTGAAACATCCGCGGGCCCGGCAGTGCGGCGAGGCGCCGGAGCGCCAGAGCCAGCCGCGCAGAGCGAATATCTTTTTCGATCGGTTTGCTGCCTTTGCCGATGAACCTGAGCGACACGCGGTCGCCGACAATTCGCAGATCGCTCTTGAGCAAGGTGGCGGCGCCGCGGGTGCCGTGCTGCTTCGCATAGCTCTCGCTGCCCGGCCGCAGCGCCGTCAGTGCGACGAGCTCGATCAAAGCCGCGATCGCGCGTTCCCGCGACGGCTCGCGAGCGCCGATATGCCGGGACACCCAGGTGCGGATCTTCGGCAGCGCCTCGGCGAGCCGGGCGAGGCGGCGCGCCTTGCGCAACTCGCGTACCTTTTCCCAGTCGGGGTGGTAGCGATATTGCGCCCGGCCGGCGGCGTCGCGGCCGACCGCCTGGAGGTGCGCGTGCGGGTCGGCGGCATAGAGTACGTCCTCATAGGCGGGCGGCACCGCGAGCCGCTTCAGCCGGTAGAGCATACGGTCGTCGCGCAAGGTGCGGCCATTGCCGTTGACGAAGATGAAGCCGGCGCGGCGGCGGCGCCGACGGATCGTCAGATCGCTGACGCTGACATAGCGCAGGCCGATCTGGCGTAGCAGGTGCTCCGGCGGTTTGGCCGTATTCCTGGCAGAAACTGAGGGCTGTGCATCGGACATGGCAAGGACGCGAATGATCGAACGCCCCTCACGGTTCCATCACCAAAAGGAAAGGGGCCGCTTCCCTCACAGGAAGCGGCCCCAAAACACGGCGCGTGATGCCGATCAGAGCGCGGCCTGCCGGTTGACCTGCGACTCGGCGATCCTGGTCAGCTTCATGTCGGCGGCCTTCTCTTCCTTCAGCGTCTCCTCGAGCACGCTGGCGCAGTCGCTGCGGCCGAGCTGCTTCGCCCAGGCGATCAGGGTTCCGTAGCGCGACATCTCGTAGTGCTCAACCGCCTGCGCAGCCGCCGCGAGCGCCGCGTCGAGCACCTGCTTGTCGTCGACGTCGGAGGCGACATCATTGGCCTCCTCGATGATGCCGTCGATAGCCGGGCAGTCGACGCCTTTCGGCTCCTGGCCATGCATCTTGAACACCTGCTCCAGACGCTTCACGTGACCCTTGGTCTCTTCGAGGTGCGATTTGAAGGCGGTTTTGAGCTGCGGGTTGCTCGCCTTCTGTTCCATGTCGGGCAGCGCCTTCAGGATCTGCTTCTCGGCGTAGTAGATGTCCTGAAGCGTGTGGACAAACAGGTTGTCCATGGTCTCGATGTCTTTGCCGAATAGGCTCATTGAGTTCCTCCAAATTGTGCGGTGGGTAGCCTCCCGGAGGAAACGGCGCGCACGCGCGCGCCGTTCCGGACATTTCCGCTTTGCACGCGAATTGTGAGCCGCACCGCGACTGAACCTTACGACTGGTCGGAGGTTACCCGCAGGAACCACGGGTTCCGAAGAGGACACTTCAAATGCCTGCAAAATCGAAGGCGCAGCAGAAAGCAGCCGGCGCGGCGCTGGCGGCAAAGCGCGGCGACGAGAAAGGGAGCGCACTCAAGGGCGCGTCGAAGTCGATGAGCGAGCGGGAGCTGGAAAAGTTCGCCTCGACCAGCCGCAAAGGCAAACCGCAGCACGTGACGAAACACTGATCCGCAAGAACAAGGAGGCGCTGCCATGGTCAAGGACATGACGCCGCGCGAGGAGCAGCGGGGAACGAGTGCCATCTTCGTGTGGCCGACCATCATCGTGATCGCCGTTGCCGTCGGGCTGGGGGTCTGGTTCTTCATGCCTGGGTTCAACCAGTCAGGCGGCTTCAATCAAGCGGCCAACGGGATCAAGAGCAATCAAACGCAGGGATCGAGCGTGACCGCGCAGGTGACGAAGCCTGTCCCGACCACCGATGCTCGTTCGACCGACCCAACGACCGTTGGCCGAAACGAGCGGCTGGAGGGATCCTCGAGCTCCAAGGTCAACCTGACGCCGGACCAGGCCGGTGCTGTGAAATCGTATCTGACGCAACACGGCGATGAACGGGTCCCGTCGGTGAATTTTACGATGACGGTCGGCGCGGCCGTGCCGGGCAATACGCAGTTGCGCGACATCCCGCCACAGCTCGCCAAGTCGCTGCCGAATTTCAAGAACGACCAGTATCTCGTTGTGGGCGACCAGTTCATCATCGTCGAAAAACAGACGCGCCGCATCGTCGCAATCGTGCCGGTGGCGGCATGAGCGCAAAGGAGCCGTCGATGGATAGCGATGACAGGAAAGCAGCGGCGCGGGCTCGTTCGCTCTGGGAAGAGGCCGGCAAACCGTCGTCCGGACCGGGAGCCTATGTCGACCGCGCTCGCGAGTTGATCGCCATCGAGGAGCACCAGAAAGATACGCTGAAGCCCACCGGTGCCGAACCGCAGGAGAACGCGGAGGATGATCCGATCGCCTCGCCGGATGTATTCGGCCCGGAAGGCGAGCCGGTGGAGCCCGTCCTGGCCGTCGAGAACGCAGGCGAATTCCCGACGCTCACCGACGAAGGCGAGGGCGAACAGGTGCCGCGCCGCCGCCCAGAACGACGCTGAGCGTCAGGCTTCGTAATAGCCGACGGTCGACATTAACGCGATGTTGGGATGGCGGGAGTCGAGCCGCGTGTGCTGCACGACGATCGGTTCGGTCGACTCGATGACGGACGAGAAATCCGTATCGCGGGGCACCGGGGCCGGATCGGTCAGGTCGTTGAAGCGCAGGTGCAGCGTGCGCCGCGCGCCGACCGTGACCGCATAGGGACCGACCGGATCGCGATCCTTGAAATAAAGCGTGACGGCGACCTTGGCGTCGCGGTCGCCGGCATTGAGCAGGCAGATGGCTTCGTGCGACACCAGCGCGTGTTCCTGGCTCACGCTCTGGCCGGGGATATAGCCCTCGGCGATGGCCCAGCGGCGATGCCCTATGGCGGTCATTGTCAGGAGTGCGCGACCAGCGCCGCGCGATCCTGAACCGTGTTGCGCAGCGTGCCAGCAGTGCCGGTGAGCGGCACGACGTTCGGTTGCGGCGATCGCAGATCCTGCATGAAGTCGGCAAACCAGCGGTGGATCGAATGCCGCAGCAGGTGGTCGTTCATACGTTGCCAGCGGGCGCGTCGCTCGCTGCGCGGCATCGCCAGCGCAGCGGCGATCTGCCGCGCAACACCTTCAACGTCTTGCGGCTCGACCAGAAGGGCGGCATCAAGCTCCTCGGCGGCGCCGGCGGTGCGCGAGAGAACCAGCACGCCGGGGTCGTCTGGGTTCTGCGCCGCCACGTATTCCTTGGCCACCAAGTTCATGCCGTCGTGCAATGGCGTGATCAGCGCGACCGACGATGAGCGGTAGAAGCCCGCCAGAGCTGCTTGAGAATAGCCCTTGTTCAGGTAGCGCAGCGGCGTCCAGTCCACCTCGCCATGGCGGCCGTTGACGGTGCCGACGAGTTCGGCAACTTCCTTGTGCAGGTCGCGATAGGCGTCGATCGTGCAGCGCGACGGCACAGCAATCTGCAGCATCGACAGCTTGCGCGACAGGTCCGGGTGCTGCGTCAGCAGGCGATCGAACGCCTGGATACGCTGTGACAGGCCCTTCGAATAGTCGAGCCGATCGACGCCGATGATCAGCTTGGCGCCATTGAGGCTGTTGCGGAGACGCTGCACGTCGGCGTCCTGGAAGGACTTGTCGGCGCTCGCGGCGAATTCGCGCGCGTCGATACCGATCGGATGCGTGGCTAGGCGGCAGACGCCGCGATGGGTGCGGAAGGTCAGTCCAGAGCCCGACAGATGAATGTCGGTGCGCAGGAGCTCCGCGAAATTGTCGCGGTCGCGGTCGGTCTGGAAGCCGATGAGATCATAGGCGAGCATCGCCTGGACGAGGTCGCGGTACTGCGGCAGGCGCGCCATGATGCGGCGGTTCGGCCACGGCGTGTGCAGGAAGAAGCCGATCTCCCGCTCGATGCCGAGTTCGCGCAACTCCGCGCCGAGCGGCAGGAAGTGATAGTCGTGCACCCAGATGGTCGAGTCGCTGCCACCGAAGGTGGCGAGCGTGCGCGCCATGTATGCGTTCACCTCGCAATAGGCGGCGTAATCGCGCGTGCCGGCGGTGGCGAGGTCGGGCCGCGAATGCAGCAGCGGCCACAGCGCCGAATTGGCGAAGCCTTCGTAGAAACCGGAATAGTGCTGCGCAGGGAGGTCGACGGTCGCAATGGTGCCGCGCCCGTAGGTTTCGAGCTGCACGAGCGGCGGCGCGCTGTCCGCGCTGTCGCGAAGCTTGCCGCTTGAGCCGAACCACACGACGCCTGACTTGCGGACCGCTGGCAGCAATGCGGAGGCCAGTCCGCCCATCATCGGTCCACCGGGCGTAACCCGCGCCACCCGATTGGAAACAACGATGTCCACGAAGCTTCTCCCCAAATTGTCGAAAAACCGCGCGCTGGCGCTGGTTTGGCAACCGCTTGGGGACGCCGAAGTTCCTTGATGAACGGGATGAACGGACGAAAAAGATATTTGTCTACTGACGCTGCAACACGCAGGCCGGAATTTCCGAAAATAAATTGGAAAGTTCCACACTTCCCGTGAAAGTTCCTTCACGCGTGCCGAGCGCGTCCAAATAGCGCGCGCCCTCCGGCAGGTGGAGCGCAGCGCGCCACCCCGACGGCCAATGCCTACCGCCGCCGGTAAGTGGCGCGAAGTGTCGCCCGATGGCGACGACGATCTCGTCCTGCGGTGTGGTCCGCGCAAAGGCGACGATGTGCGGGGTGTGCTCGCCCGATACCTCGAGCGGCGTGTAGGCACCGCTGCGGAAGACGCCGTCATGTGCCTGACGGATCGCGAGAAGACGATGCGTCAGCGCCTGCTTGATGCGGCCGTCGCGCCAGTCATGCGCGAGCTCGGCGAGCGGCGGCACCGATGACATCGCCATTGCCTCGCGCGATGCGAAATCGACCCGGCGGCGATTGTCGGGGTCGACCAGCGAGAAATCCCAGCGTTCGGTGCCTTGGTAGAAATCGGGCACGCCCGGCAGCAGCGTCTTTAGCGCAAGCTGTGACAGACTGTTGAGCGCGCCGAGAAGGGCGGTGCGCTCGGCAAAGGCGGCAAACGACGCGAGGAAGCCTGCCGAGGCCACCGGGTCAAGCAAGGCGCGGATGAAGCGTTTTAGCGCCACCTCGTAGTCCGCGCTCGGGTTGGTCCAACTCGTCTCCTGCTTGCCCTCGCGCGCGGACTTCAGCGCAAAGGCCTCCATTCGCTCGGCGAAGGCGGTATCGGCATGGCCCTCCCAGGCGCCGATCAGCGCCTGGTAGAGCATGTATTCGTGCGCCCTCGTCGGTCGCCTTTTGCCCCCGCTGTGCTCGGCGCAATGGGCGTTACGGCTCGCCCAATCGGTCACGGCTGCCTGCCAGTCGGCGGCGATCTCGGACAGGGAAAGGATGCGGGCGCGTGCATCCTCGCCGCGCTTGGTGTCGTGGGTGCCCGTCGCGGTGAGGCTGCCCGGTGCCGTCGCGACGCGCGCCAGTTGCATTGCGTGGAACTCGGGGAGGGACAGCGCCGGCGCCTCCGGCTCGCCGCCGACTTCGTTAAGCGCGAGCAGCCGGTGATGGCGGTAAAATGCGGTGTCTTCGAGCGACTTCGCCATCAGGGGACCGGTGAACTGCTGGAGCTTGAGGGCGAAGTTGCGCACGCGCGGCGCCGAGTAGCCGGGGTTCGTCACGAGATCGAGGGTGATGGTGGCGCGGAGGAAATCGAAGATATCGGGGTCCGGCGCGGCCCAGCGTGTCCTGGCGCGTCCGATCGTGTCCTCGATGATGGTGCGGTCGCTGCCTGCGGCGCCGGCCGCGGTCAGGTAGGTGCGGTAGACCGGAAACTCAATGACATAAAGCTGGAGCGCGGCGCGCAGGCGGTCGATCGTGAAGTCGCGGGTCGAGAAGTGGCCGGCGGCGATGCGCGAGAGGGCCCGCGTCAGCACGGAGAACTCGCTCGCCAGCATCGAATCGATGACGCGGTGCTTGGCGGCCTCCAGCATCGTGTGCAGGTCGGCGTGTTCGCCGGTGAAGGCGCGCCAGGTGCGGTCGAGGTCGGCCATGCCGCGGCCGTCGACCAGCGTCCGCGAGATCACGTTGAGCCATTCGTAGCCGGTGGTGCCGGCGACGCCGGGCAGGTTCGGCATCGGCTCGCCGAGGCCGAGGATCTTCTCGACCAGGATATAGAAATTCGGATCGAGCCCGGCCTCGCGGCGCAGCTTGCGCACCAGCCGCTCGAGCCGGCGCGTGTACTGCGCCGGATCGCGCAGCCCGTCGATGTGGTCGAGGCGCAGGCCCTGGAGCCGGTCCTCCGAGATCAGGCGCGCGACCGCGGAATGCATGGCGCGGAAGGTGGCGGTGTCCTCCGGCCGGATGCCGGCGAGATCGCTGATATCGAAGAAGCGGCGGTAGTTCACCGCCGAGAAGGCGACGCGCCAGTAGGCGAGGCGGTAGTGCTGGCGTTCGAGCAGGCGGTGCAGGGCTCCGGCGCCGGCATCGACATCGGGACGATAGGCGACGAGACCGCGTTCGATCACCTTGTCCGCGCCGTGGATGCCGGCAAGGCGCGCTTTGAGCGCTGGCGCGTCGCGATAGGCCGGCTTGCTCGGGTCGCGATAGTCGTGGGCGAGCGTGATGAGTTCATGCCCGGCCGGATCGCCCGCGGCGGCCGCGGCGCCGACGATGGTGCGGATCATTTCGCTGTAGCGCTGCGGATTGACCGGCAGCTTGTTGTCGAAATACCAGACTGCGAAGCTGCCGCTCTCGGCATCGTATTTGAGTTCGAGCTCGCCGGCCTGCAACGCGTCGCCATAGGGCTTTCCGAGGATCGGCAGCAGCACGCCGGGATGGCGGCGGTGCGGCAGGCCGTCCCAATCGATATCGAAGGACTGTGCGTGCGGCGACTTCTGCCCCCATTCGAGGACGTCGAGCCACCATTGATTGTCGGCGTGTCCTACGCCCATGTGGTTCGGCACGAAATCGAGGATCAGGCCGAGGCCGTGCGCCTTGAGCGCGTCGCTCATGCGCATGAAGGCCTCCTCACCGCCGAGTTCGGGATTGAGCCGGTCGTGGTCGACGATGTCGTAGCCGTGCGTCGAGCCGGGCCGCGCCTTCAGGAAGGGCGAGGCGTAGAGATGGGTGATGCCGAGCGTCTTGAGATAGGGGACGAGCTTGGTTGCGTCGTCGAAGCGGAAATCCTTCGTGAACTGGAGTCGGTAAGTGGCGAGCGGGACCGGGGAGGGCATCACGCGCCTCCGACGCCTGCGTACACCGACCATGGCGGCAATTCCTGCGGCAGCGGACCGCCCCAGATGGGCGCGCCCCAGCTCAGGGAGGGGCGCTGCTTCACGGCTTCGGACAGGTTAGCGACAAGCTGAAGACGTCTGTCGCCGGCACGCCATTCCGCCGTCAGGACGTCGCCGTCAATGCGCGCGTCGGCGCCGCCGCTCATGTCTCGCACCAGCGGCACGACGTGTTCGCGCCGCGCCTTCAGGAGAGCGCGCACCATCGTCAGCCGTTCCCGATGCGGGCTCATCAGCAGCGCGTCCCAATCGAGCACCGCCATGTCGCGCGTCTTTTCCGCCAGCGGATCGGGAATGTCGGCGCCGTGCTTGGCATAGGCCTCGGCGAATTCTCGTTTGCGGCCGTTGCGCACGGCCTCGGCAAGCGCACCTTTGAAATCGCAGAAGAACGGGAATGGCTCTGTGGCGCCCCATTCCTCGCCCATGAACAGAAGGGCAGGCGACGGCTGCAAAAGCAGCACGGCAAGCGCGGCCGCGACCGCCTCCGGCTTCGCCAGCACGGTCAGGCGCTCGCCCATCGGCCGGTTGCCGATCTGGTCGTGGTTCTGGATGAAATCGACAAAGGCGCCGGGCGGCAGATGGGCGCTGCGCTCACCGCGCGGCTGACCCTTGCGGTTGGACGACGGCTCGCCCTGCCAGGCGAAACCTTCGCGCAGCGAGCGCACGATGCGCGCCTGGGCGTCCTGATAGTCCCGGTAATAACCGGCGTCCTCGCCGGTCAGGAGCACGTGCCAGGCGTGATGATAGTCGTCGTTCCACTGCGCGTGATAGCGCCCGGCCGGCGGCTCCTCGCGCGGATCGAGCACGTCGGCGCGATTGTCGTCGTTTTCCAGCACGAGATGGATATGGCGGCCGCTGCGCGCGGCGAGTTCGCCGGCGGCCTTGCTCAGGTCGGAAAGGATCTCGGGATCGCCGGGCGTGACGATGGCGTGCACGGCATCGAGCCGCAGCCCGTCGAACCGGTAATGCTCGAGCCAATGCAGCACGTTCTCGATGGCGAAGGCGCGGACATTGTTGTTCTCGTAGTTGATCGCGCCACCCCATGGGGTGTGCGCTTCCGCGAAGAATTGAGGCGCGATTCGGTGGAGGTAATTCCCCTCCGGGCCGAAGTGATTGTAGACCACGTCGAGGAAGACCATGAGCCCGCGCTGATGCGCGGCGTCGATCAGCGCCTTCAAGTCTTCCGGCCGGCCATAGGCGCTGTCCGGCGCGTAGGGCAGGACGCCGTCATAGCCCCAGTTCCAGCGGCCGGGGAAATCGGCCAAAGGCATCAGTTCGAGCGCGGTAATACCGGTGTCGGCGATATGGTCGAGCTTGTCGATGATGGCGCGGTACGTGCCCTCGCGCGTGAACGTGCCGGGGTGAACCTCGAGGATCACCGCCTCATCCCAAGGCCGGCCCGTCCAGTCGCGGCATTGCCAATCATAGGTGTGATCGATGACCTCGCTCGGCGCGTGCACGTCGTCCGGCTGGAAGTGCGAGCCGGGATCGGGAATCTCGATCTCGCCGTCGATCCTGAAGCTGTAGCGCGTGCCGTCACGGGCGCCGCCGATGCGCGCCTCGAACCATTCGCCGCGCTTCTGCATCGCCGTCGCGCGGTCGGTCACCACCTCGACCTCGTGCGCCGCCGGTGCCCACAGGCGGAAGGTCACGCCGTTGGCGTCGAGGATCGGGCCGAAGCGGCTCATTTCGCGCCCGCGAAGACGAGCACCGAGCGCGGCCTGGCCTGCCACTGCGTGCCGGCCGGCTGCGTGTTGCCGTCGCTCTCGCCGTTCGCCGTGTCGATCAGCAGCATCCAGCGGCCGGTCTCCGGCCATTCCGGCAGCGTCACCTCCATCGCTTCTTCGGCGCCGTTGAGCACGACGTAGAGGGGAGCCGGGCTGTCGCCGGCGCCGGCGATGACATAGGCGAGGAAGCGCCCGTCCGGGAAATTCCAATCCTGCTCGGCCATCTCGGAGCCGGCCGGCGTCAGCCATTTCACGTCATAGGCGCCGTCCTCGCGCTTGCCCTCGAGCCAACGGTGCGGCTTGAGCTGCGGAAAACGCCGCCGCATCTCGGCGAGCATGCCGATGAGCTCGGTGAGATCGTCGTCGCCGCCGGACTTGCTCCAGTCGACCCAGCCGGTGGCGTTGTCCTGGCAATAGGCGTTGTTGTTGCCGTCCTGGCCGTTCGCGACCTCGTCGCCGGCCAGAATGAGCGGGACGCCTTGCGACACCAGCAGCGTGACGAACTGGTTACGCCGCAATTGCCGGCGGAGCTTGAGGATCGCCTCGTCGTCGGTCGCGCCTTCAACGCCGCAATTGGTCGAGGCATTATCGTCGGACCCGTCGCGATTGTCCTCGCCATTCGCTTCGTTGTGCTTGCCCTCGTAGCTGACGAGATCGGCGAGCGTGAAGCCGTCGTGGACGGTAACGTGGTTGATGCTCGAGCGTGGCCCGCGCCCGTCGTGCTGGAATTGCGCCGCCGAGCCCGTGACGGCGTGCGCCATGTCACCGATGAGATTGCCTTCGCCGCGCCAGTAGCGGCGCGCGGTGCGGCGGTACACGTCGTTCCACTCCGACCAGCCGGTCGGGAAGCCGCCGACCTGATACCCGCCGAGGCCGACGTCCCAGGGCTCGGCGATCATCTTCACGCCTTGCAGCACCGGGTCCTGCTGCACGGCGGCGAAGAACGGCGCGTTGCGGTTGAAGGCCGGCTCGCGGCCGAGCGTGGAAGCGAGGTCGAAGCGGAAGCCGTCGACGTGGAAGGTCTCGACCCAGTAGCGCAGCGAGTCCATTACCATCTGCAAGACGCGCGGATGGGCGAGCTTGAGCGAATTGCCGGTGCCCGTGAAGTCGTCGTAGTAGCGCGGCTGGTCCGGCAGCAGCCAGTAATACGAGGCGTTGTCGATGCCGCGATAGCACAGCGTCGGGCCCAATTGGTTGCCTTCGCAGGTGTGGTTGTAGACGACATCGAGGATGACCTCGATGCCGGCGTCGTGCAGCGCCGCGACGGTCGAGCGGAACTCGTTGAGCGGATTGCCCGCCGCGTAGCGCGCTTCGGGCGCGAAGAAGGAAAGGGTGTTGTAGCCCCAGTAATTGCGCAGGCCGCGGTCGAGCAGATGGCGGTCGTCGAGAAAGGCGTGGATCGGCAGGAGCTCGATCGCTGTGACGCCGAGCTTGCGCAGATGCGAAATGACGCCGGGCTCGCTGAGCGCGCGATATTTTCCGCGCATCGCCTCGGGAATGTCGTTGCGCTGCTGCGTCAGGCCTTTGACGTGCGCCTCGTAGATGATGGTGTCTTCCCAGGCGGTCGAGGGCCGCTTCTGGTGCGACCAGCTGTGCGCCGTCTCGACGACCACCGACTTGAGCATGGCGCGGGCATTGTCGCGGCGGTCGTAGGAGAGGTCGGCCTGCTTGGCCCCGGTGCGATAGGAAAAATGCGCATCGGTCCAGGAGAAGTGGCCGCTGAGCCGCTTCGAATAGGGGTCGATCAGAAGCTTGTTCGGGTTGAAGCGATGGCCGGCCTCGGGCGCGTAGGGGCCATGGACGCGGTAGCCGTAAAGCTGCCCCGGCGACACATGCGAGAGGTAAACGTGCCAGACGTCGTCCGTGCGCTCGGGCACGACGATGCGCTCGACCTCGCGGCGGCCGTCGCGGTCGAAAAGGCAGAGTTCGACTTTCGTCGCGTTGGCCGAGAACAGCGCGAAGTTGGTGCCTCGCCCGTCCCAGGTTGCCCCCAGCGGGTGCGGCGCGCCCGCAGCGACGTGATTACTCGCCCGCGGGAACGAAAAAGACCGCAGCAAGGGGTGGGACGACAATGTGAAGCTCCGGGCCATGGCGTGTCACAACTGTGGACACGGCACCCGCGTTCCCGACATTGCTGCCTCCATAATGCCCGGCATCGGAATTCAGGACCTCGCGCCACGTGCCGGCGAACGGCACGCGCACACGGTAATCGTTGAGGACCTGCGGCGTGAAGTTGACCACGACGACGCAGCGTTCGTGCGCCTCCTTGCCCTTGCGCAGCCAGGCGAATGTCGAGTTGGCGGCATCGTCGGCCACCAGCCATTCGAAACCCGCCGCATCGCAGTCGAGCGCGTGCAGCGCCGGCGTATCGCGGTAGAGGCGATTGAGGTCGCGCACCAGGCGCTGCACACCGGCGTGCTGCTGGTTTTCCAGCAGGTGCCAAGGCAGGCTGACGTCGTGATTCCACTCGGTGTCCTGGCCGAACTCCGAGCCCATGAACATCAGCTTCTTGCCGGGATGGCCGTACATGAAGGCGTAGTACGCGCGCAGATTGGCGAAGCGCTGCCACGGGTCGCCCGGCATGCGGCCGAAGATGGAGCGCTTGCCGTGCACGACCTCGTCATGCGACAGCGGCAGGATGAAGTTCTCCGAGAAGGCGTAGTGCAGGCCGAACAGGATGTTGCCGTGGTGATGGCGGCGATAGATCGGATCCTTTGAAATGTAGTCGAGGGTGTCGTGCATCCACCCCATGTTCCATTTGTAGCCGAACCCGAGCCCGCCCCAGTCGACCGGCCGTGACACCATTGGCCAGGCTGTCGATTCTTCCGCCGCCGTGGTGGCGTTCGGGAATTCCTTGAACAGCTCGGTATTGGTCCGACGCAGGAACGAGATGGCGTCGATGTTCTCGCGGCCGCCATGCTTGTTCGGCACCCAGGCGTTGGAAGGGCGGCTGTAATCGAGATAGAGCATCGAGGCGACCGCATCGACGCGCAGACCGTCAATGCCGTAGCGATCGAGCCAGAACAGCGCGTTGGCGGTGAGGAAGTTGGTCACTTCGACGCGCCCGTAATTGTAGATCAGTGTCCCCCAGTCGAGATGGCGGCCCTGGCGCGGGTCGTCGTGCTCGTAGAGCGCGGTACCGTCGAAGCGCGCGAGGCCGTGCGGATCGTCGGGGAAGTGCCCCGGCACCCAGTCGAGCAGGAGGCCGAGGCCCTTGTCATGGATCGCATCGACCAGCGCGATGAAATCCTCCGGCCTGCCGAAGCGGCTCGTCGGCGCAAAGAGGCCGGTCGGTTGGTAGCCCCACGAGCCGTCGAACGGATGCTCGGAGACCGGCAGCAATTCGATATGCGTGAAGCCCATGTCGGCGGCATAGGCCGGAAGCTGCTCGGCGAGGTCGCGGTAGCTGAGCCATTCGGCGCGGTCGCCCTTGCGTCGCCACGAGCCGAGATGCACCTCGTAGATGGACATCGGTTTGTCGAGCGCGTTGATCCCGGCGCGCGACGGCGTCACGCGCGGCAGGGTCCTGTGGTCGACGACGACCGAGGCGGTCGACGGCCGCATCTCGGCGAAGGCCGCACAGGGGTCGGACTTCAGGGGCAGCAGCGCGCCATTGCGGCTGACGATCTCGTATTTGTATTTGTCGCCGGCCTTGGCGCCGGGGACGAAGATCTCCCACCAGCCGTTGCCGCGCACGCGCATGGCGTGCCGGCGGCCGTCCCACAGGTTGAAGTCCCCGACGACGCTGACGCGCCGTGCGTTCGGCGCCCAGACGACGAAAGCGACCCCGTGCACGCCGTCCATCTCGATCGGGTGCGCGCCCAACTTGTCGTAGAGCTTGAAATGGTTGCCTTCGCCGAGGAGATAGAGGTCAAGGTCGGACAGCACGGGCGGGAAGCGGTAGGGGTCCTCGAACTCGACCTGCTGCTCACCGTAGCAGGCGCGCAGCCGATACTGCTCCGTGCCGACGGGCCCGGCGAACAGACCGGCCGGATCGAGCCGATCGAGCTTGCGCTCGCTGCCGTCCGGCGCCAGCGCCACCACCTGGCTCGCCTCGGGGAGGAACACGCGCACCACGGTCTGGTCGTTCTCGCGATGCGGCCCGAGATAATGGAACGGATCGGAATGGCGCGCCGCGATCACGTCGCGGGCCTCGGGTGAAAGCGTTGTCATGCCGTCACTCCGCGCTCGTTGAGGATGCGCAAGGTTGCACCCATCGGGATGGCGGCCCATGCGGAACGGTTGGCGAGGTCGTATTCGATCTCATAGAGCGCCTTTTCCAGAAGAAACATGTCGAGCAGGCGTCGCTGCGCCTGCGCGTCGGCCGGCCACAGCGCGACGTCGCCGATCGCTTCGCGATAGGCTTCCCAGTAGGCGGCGCCGAGCCGCTCGCTCCAGGAACGCGTCTGGCCGCTCAGTGTTTCCTGCTCCTCGGGATTGAGGTTCGGCGCGCGCGCGAGCGCCGCGCTCACGGCGTAATCGATCGATCGCAGGAAGCCCGCAACGTCGCGGGCCGGCGCCGATTTCTGCCGCCGCTCCTCGAGCGAACGGCGCGGCTCGCCCTCGAAATCGAGGATGTAGGCGTCCTCCTTGGCCATCAGGACCTGGCCGAGATGGAAGTCGCCGTGATGGCGAATCTTGAGGCCGCCCGCCTTGAACCGCCGACCCTCCTCGATCTCGAACAGGATCGACGGCTGCGCGGCAAGGACGCGCCGCGCGATCTCCGCCGACGCCTCCGGCAGATCGCGCATGCGCCGCTCGATGGCGGAGAACGCGCTCTGTGCGCGCGCGGCGATTGAGTCGGCCCAGCGCGAAACGTCTGCCGGGGTGACCGGTTCCGGCGCAAAGGCGGGGTTGGTCTCGTCGGCGGTGAAGGCCAGATGCATCTCGGCGGTGCGGCGGCCGATCTGGCGGATGCGCTGGGTCAGCAGTGCGGCGGACTCGCTTTCCTCGAATGCGCTTTCCGCGGGCAGCAGCCGCTGCTCGTCGATGAGACGGTCGAGCGCCGCGGCGGTCACGGTCCAGGCGTCGCCCTGGTTCTCGATGAAGGAGTGCACGACGGCGAGCGCGCTGCGGCGGTCGCCTTCGATGAGCTCCAGCGAGCCGAGCAAGGTCGGCGCGTTCTGGAAGTGCGCGACGTCGGCGAGGAAGCGGCCGACCTCGATCTCGGGATGGATGCCGTCGGTGACGCGGCGCAGGATCTTCACGACGTATTTGTTGTCGACGATGACCGTGGTGTTCGATTGCTCGCGCTGGCCGGCGTTGACCGAGGTCACCTCGGGCGCCGGCTGCGCGGCGAAAGCCGCGGTCGGACGAAACTCGAGCCCCTTGCCGTCGCGGCTGATGTCCTCGCCGGCGTGGATCTTCGCAAGGAGGGCCGCAATGAAGTCCCGCTCCGGCGTCGCGTCGAGCAGGGTGCCCTCGCGCGGGCCGCGGCGCACCGCCGCCATGACGCTCGCCGTTTCGCCGTCCACAGAGGTGAAGCGCGTCCAGCGGATGGTCAGCGGCATGAAATAGCGGCTGACGCCGGAATGCCCGGCTACGTCCGCGACGACCACCGCGAAACGGTCCTCGCCATGCTCGATCGGGACGGCCGCCGTCACCTTCGGTGAAAGGTGCCGCACGTCCTTGTCGGCGAACCAGCGCCGGTCCGGCAGGTAGGACGTCAGGACATCGTTCTCGAAGGTCCTCCGCGTCCAGCTCGACAGTGAATTCTCCCAGCCGTGGCCGAGCACTAAAGTCGCGACTTCACGGGGAAACTCCTTTTCCGGCTCGCCGGTCTTCTCGTCGGCGAGGAGCTGGAACCAGAAGAAGCCATAGGGCGGCAGCGTCACCAGATAGGGCAGTTCGCCGATGCGCGGGAAGCGCGTGCGGCCGAGCATCTCCTGCGGAATGCGGCCCTTCCAATGGCTCAGATCGAGCTCGACGGCCTGCGCCGCGCGGGAAATGTTGGCGACGCAGAGGATGGCCTCGTCGCCGAGCTGGCGAACATAGGCGAGCACAGCGCGGTTCTTCGGCCGGATGAAGGTGAGCGTGCCGCGGCCGAACACCTTGCTCGACTTGCGCACGCCGATCAGCCGCTTCATCCAGTTCAGGAGCGAGGACATCGAGCGCGATTGCGCCTCGACGTTGACGGCCGAGAAGCCGTAGACCGGATCCATGATCGGCGGCAGATAAAGCTGCGCCGGGTCGGCGCGGGAGAAGCCGCCGTTGCGGTCGGGCGTCCACTGCATCGGCGTGCGCACGCCGTTGCGGTCGCCGAGGAAGATGTTGTCGCCCATGCCGATCTCGTCGCCGTAATAGATGATCGGCGTGCCGGGCATCGACATCAGGATCGAGTTCATCAGCTCGATCTTGCGGCGGTCGTTCTCCATCAGCGGCGCAAGCCGCCGGCGGATGCCGAGATTGATGCGCGCGCGCGGATCGGCGGCGTAGGTCGACCATAGATAGTCGCGTTCCGCGTCGGTGACCATTTCGAGCGTCAGCTCGTCGTGGTTGCGCAGGAACATCGCCCACTGGCAATTGCCGGGGATCTCCGGCGTCTGGCGCATGATATCGGTGATCGGGAAGCGGTCTTCCTGCGCGATTGCCATGTAGATGCGTGGCATCAGCGGGAAGTGATAAGCCATGTGGCACTCGTCGCCATGGCCGAAATACTGCTGCACGTCTTCCGGCCACTGGTTGGCCTCGGCGAGCAGCACCTTGTTCGGTGCATAGGCGTCAAGCTCGGCGCGTAGCGCCTTGATGACGGCGTGCGTCTCCGGGAGATTTTCGTTGTTGGTGCCCTCGCGCTCGACGAGGTACGGCACGGCGTCGAGGCGGAAGCCGTCGACGCCTGAGTCGAGCCAGCGCTTCATAACCTGCAAGACGGCGCGCACGACGCGCGGATTGTCGAAGTTCAAGTCCGGCTGGTGCGAGAAAAAGCGGTGCCAGTAATAGGCCTGCGCCTCCTGGTCCCAGGTCCAGTTCGACTTCTCGGTGTCGGTGAAGATGATGCGCGTGCCCTGGTATTTCTGGTCGGTGTCGCTCCAGACGTACCAGTCGCGCGCGCTGGTCTCCTTGCCGCTGCGCTTGGCGCGCTTGAACCAGGGGTGCTGGTCGGAGGTGTGGTTGATCACGAGCTCGGTGATGACGCGCAGGTTTCGGCGCTTCGCCTCGAGCATGAAGCGGCGGAAGTCCTTCATCGTGCCGAAAGCGGGATTGATGTCGCCGTAGTCGGAGATGTCGTAGCCGTCGTCCTTGCCTGGGCTCGGATAGAAGGGGAGGAGCCACAAGGTGTCGACGCCGAGGTCGCGCAGGTAGTCGAGCTTGCCGGTCAGTCCGGCGAAATCGCCGACGCCGTCATTGTTGCTGTCGGCGAAGGCCTTGACGTGAAGCTGGTAGACGATCGCGTCCTTGAACCAGAGGCCATCGTCTGTCTCCGGCGCGACGTCGATCTGCGGACGAACGTTCATCTATCGTGCTCACGGATAGCAGCGGAAAAAGAGGGCCGGATCGGCGGCAGGATCGATGCGCAGACGGACGCCGCCCCATTCGAGCATGTGGCGCTCGCCGGTGACGAGGTTCTCGATCGCGCGCACGCCGCGTCGATTGTCCGGCGGGCCGATTTCCTCGCTGCCGAAGTGCATCCAAATGTCCTGAGGCGAGCCGGCGAGCGAGATGGCGACGGCGACGGCGACAGCGTTTTTGCGGTCGACCGATTCCTTGAGGAAGCCGGTGACGTTGCCGTTGTCGATCTGGAGAAAGCGCAGATCGTTGGTCTGCAACAAGGCCGGGTTCTGCCGGCGCATCGTGTTGAGCTGCTTGAGATAGGCCTTGATGTTGCCCGGCTTGTTCCAGTCGCGGACCTTGATCTCGTATTTTTCCGAGTCGAGGTATTCCTCGCGGCCGGGCAGGGGCTCGTATTCGATCAGCTCGTAGCCGTTGTAGATGCCGTAGTTCGACGACAGCATGGCGGCGAGCGCGGCGCGCGCCTTGAACAGCCAGACCTCGCCGGTCTGGAGCTGCACGGGCAATATGTCCGGCGTGGTGACGAAGAAGTTCGGCCGGAAGAAGTCGCGCGTCGGGTGGCCGGTGATCTCGGTCAGGTATTCCTGAATCTCGCCTTTCGCCGTGCGCCAGGTGAAATATGTGTAGGATTGCGAGAAGCCGAGCTTGGCCAGCGCTTTCATCACCTTCGGCCGGGTGAAGGCCTCCGACAGGAAGATCGCGTCGGGATAGCGGTCGCGTACCTCGCGGATCATCCACTCCCAGAACGGCAGTGGCTTGGTATGCGGATTGTCGACGCGGAAGATGCGCACGCCTTGCTCGCACCAGAACAGGATGACGTCGCGCAATGCCTCCCACAGCGCGATGCGATCCGGGCAGTTGAAGTCCGGATTGACGATGTCCTCGTACTTCTTCGGCGGGTTCTCGGCGTATTTGAAGGTGCCATCCGGGCGCGTTTTGAACCATTCCGGGTGCTGCTTGAGCCAGGGATGGTCGGGCGAGCACTGCACCGCGAAATCGAGCGCGATCTCCATATCGTGCTGCTTGCATGCCTGCACGAGGCGGCGGAAATCGTCGAGCGTGCCGAGCTCGGGATGGATCGCGTCGTGGCCGCCGGTTTCGTCGCCGATGGCGTAGAAGCTGCCGGCGTCGCCGGGCTCGGCCTTGAGCGAATTGTTCTTGCCCTTGCGGTTGGTGTGACCGATCGGGTTGATCGGCGGAAAATACAAAACGTCGAAGCCGAGGTCGGCGATCTCAGGCACGCGCGCGATGCAGTCGTCGAAGGTGCCGTGCTTGCCCGGAACGCGGCCCTGGCTGCGCGGCACCATCTCGTACCAGGCGCCGGCGCGGGCCCGCTCGCGCTCCACCAGCACCGGCACGACATGACTGCGGGTCAGATCCGGCCGGACGTCGCTTTTCTCGACCGCGGCGGCGAGAACGTCGTCGAGCAGATGTGTGGGATCCTGGGTGCTGGCGAAGCGGTTGGCGGCGGCCTCGACGACAAGCCGCGCCTCGCGCTCGTAGGGCATCAGCTCCATGACGAGCTCGTAGCCCTCGCGCGCGGTGAGCGTGACGTCCTGGCCGGCTTTCTGCTTCAGCACGAATTCCTTGCGCCAGGTGGCGTACTGGTCGGTCCAGGCCTCGATCGCGAACAGGTACCTGCCGGGCGCCGGCGGCGTGAATCGACCGTGCCAGCGGTCGTTGGAAAACAGAGCCATAGTCTCGCGCTGCCAGTCGTTGGCTTTTTCCTCGCGCCAGATCAGGCGCGCGGCCAGCACGTCATGACCTTCGCGAAATATATCGGCCCAGACTTCAACGGATTCGCCGGCAATGCGTTTGATCGGGTACCGGCCGCCATCGACACAGGGATAAATGTCTTCAATGCGAAACCGCGGACCCGTCGGATCGTTCGGCGACAGCTCCCAGCCGTCCTGGAGCGGCGCGCGGTTCATCCCGCCAATGCTGGGCTCGCCGCCATAATGTTTCATTGGTCCCCGATCAAAGCTTGATCTGACTAGAACCGCAGGCACCCCGGAAAGTTCCACTTTCGCAGGGGTCTAGCCGATTTAAGAAAAGTTAGACGAATGAATGACTTGGATAGTGTCGTGCGGCGCTGGGGCATCGAGCCAGGCTATCACGACGTGTTCGGCAACTGGCACCCCGCGAGCCCTCAGACCCTTGAGGCGCTGGTCGGTGCGCTGTCGCACGGACGGGGCGCGCCACGGCCCATGCCGGAGCCGCCGGCGGTCGCGCCGATTCGTGCCTGGCAGGGTGACGGCAAGCGGCACTGGGTCGTCGCGGTTCAGCTTTACGGGCTGAAGTCGGCGCGCAACTGGGGCATCGGCGACTTCACCGACCTGAAGACCCTGATCGGCATCGCCGCCGTCCACGGCGCGGCAGGCATAGGCCTCAACCCACTGCACGCGCTCTTCCCCGACCGGCCGGAGCAGGCGAGCCCTTACGCGCCGAACAGCAGGTTATTTCTCAATCCGCTCTACATCGACGTCGAGGCCATCCCCGAATTTGCCGGCAAACGCGGCAACGCCGCACTGCGCAAGGGCGACCTCCTGGACTACCCTGGTGTGGCGCGTGCCAAGATGAAGGCGCTGCGCGAAGCCCACGAGCGCTTCCGCAACGACGCGACGCCCGCGCGGCGCGCGGACTTCGAGGCCTTCCGCGCCGAGCGGGGCGAGGCGCTGCTGCGCTTCGCCTGCTTCGAAGTGCTGCGACAGCGTCATGACACGCCGTGGACGCAATGGCCGGCGCCGTGGCGCACGCCGTCGCAGGACGATCTCGAGCGCTTCCGGTCGGAGAATGTCGCTGCCTGCGAGTTCGAGGAATTCCTGCAGTGGACGGCCGACCGCCAGTTCGCCGACTGCCAGGCGGCGGCGAAGGCTCAAGGCATGGCCGTCGGCCTCTACGTCGATGTCGCGGTCGGCATCGACCGGCACGGCGCCGACGCCTGGGCGCGGCAGGACGCCGTGCTGTCCGATATCTCGATCGGCGCGCCGCCCGACGAGTTCAATCCGGGCGGGCAGGACTGGGGCCTGGCGCCGTTCAATCCCGGCATCGTCGCCGAGGACGACTTCGCGCCGATGCGGCAATTGCTCGCCGGCGCCATGCGCCACGCCGGCGCCATCCGCCTCGATCATGTGCTCGGCCTCAAGCGCGTGTTTATGATCCCGCACGGCATGCGTTCGGCCGGCGGCGCCTACGTGCGCTTTCCGTTCGAACAGTTGCTGCAGGTCGTGGCCGAGGAGAGCGTGCGCTACCGCTGCTCCGTGATCGGAGAGGACCTCGGCACGGTGCCCGAGGGCTTCCGCGACACGATGGCGAAATGGGGGCTGTGGACCTACCGCGTCATGCTGTTCGAACGCGAGGGCGGCGACGCGCATTTCAAGCCGCCGGAGGCCTATCCGGCCGAGGCGCTCGCCACCTTCAACACGCACGACCTGCCGAGCTTCCGCGGCTGGCTGGAGGGCCACGACCTGCGCGCCAAGCGCGGCCTCGGGCTTGACCCCGGCGAGAGTGACGATGCGCGCAGATGGGCGCAGCAGAAGCTGCGCGAGATGCTGACGGAGCGCGGGCAGGGCTATCCACCCGACGATCTGGCCGCGGCGGCCGCCTGCCTCGGCGCGACGCCGTCGCGGCTCGTCGCCATCGCGCTCGACGACATCGTCGGCGCGGTGGAGCAGATCAATATCCCGGGCACGATGAATGAACACCCGAACTGGCGGCGCAAGTTGCCGGTGGCGCTCGAGGATCTGGCGGGGCACGAGGGCTTCCGCCGCGTCGGCGAGGCTTTCGCGAAGACAGGCCGCGGCGGCTAACCGATCGGCACGTTCCAGATGTCGGTTGCGTATTCGCGGATCGTGCGGTCCGACGAAAACCAGTCCATGCGCGCGGTGTTCAGGATGTTCTTGCGCCACCAAGCGTCCGGAGCGAGCCACAACCGGTCGATCGACCGTTGCGCCTCCCAGTAGGCGTCGAAGTCGGCGGCGACCATGTACCGGTCATATTCGAGCAGCGACTGAACGATCGGCGCATAGCGGTTCGGATCGTCGGGTGAGAAGTCGCCATTGGCGAGCGAATGCACGACCCTCGGCAGCCGCGCCGAATGCACGACCGCCGTCGAGCCCTCGAAGCGCTCGTCGACCTTCGCTGCGACCTCCGCCGCGGTCAGGCCGAAGATGACGACATTGTCGCGGCCGACCTGCTCGCTGATCTCGATATTGGCGCCGTCGAGCGTGCCGATGGTGATGGCGCCGTTGAGCGCGAGCTTCATGTTGCCGGTGCCGGAGGCCTCCATGCCGGCGGTCGATATCTGCTCCGAGACGTCGGCGGCCGGAATGATCTGCTCGGCGAGGCTGGCGCTGTAGTTCGGCACGAACACCACCTTCAGCCGGCCGCCGAGCGCCGGGTCGGCGTTGACCACACGGGCGATGTCGTTGGCGAGCTTGATGATGAGTTTGGCGCGGGTATAGCTCGCCGCAGCCTTGCCGGCGAAGATCTTCACGCGCGGCACGAACACCTTGTCGGGCCGCGCCTTCATCTCCTGATAGAGCGCGATGGTCTCGAGCAGGTTCAGGAGCTGGCGCTTGTATTCGTGGATGCGCTTGATGTGCACGTCGAACAGCGCGCGCGGATCGACCTGCACGCCGGTCGCGGCGCGGATGGTCGTCGCGAGACGCGACTTGTTGACCATGCGCGCGTGCTGATAGCGCGCGACAAAGATGTGATCGCCGGCGTGCGCTTCGAGGCCGCGCAGGAGCGATGGATCGTCCAGCACGCGCTCGCCGAGCGTCTCGGTCAGGAGCCGCGTCAACGCGCCGTTCGCCTCGTAAAGCCAGCGGCGGAAGGTGATGCCATTGGTCTTGTTGACGATGCGCGTCGCGGTTGTCTCGGCGAGATCGTGAAAAACGGTCTTGCGCAAGAGGTCGGTATGCAGCGCCGAGACGCCATTGACGCAGTTAGATCCGAGGAAGGCGAGGTGCGCCATGCGCACGCGTTTGTCGCCGTTCTCGTGCACCAGCGACACGTCGGCGACGAAGGCCGGATCCGTCATGCCGCGCGCGGTCGTTTCCTGCAGGTGATTCCAGTTGATCAGGTAGATGATCTGGAGATGTCGCGGCAACAGGCGGCCGATGAGGTCGACCGGCCAGGTTTCCAGCGCCTCCGGCAGCAGCGTGTGGTTGGTGTAGTTCAGAGTCGATTTGGTGATGCGCCAGGCCGCCTCCCACGTGCAGGCATGGTCGTCGACCAGGATGCGCATCAATTCGGCGACGGCGATCGCCGGATGCGTGTCGTTGAGCTGCACCGCGGCGTGTTCGGGCAAGGACTCAAGGGTGCCGAACTCGTCGAGATGGCGCCGCACGATGTCCTGCAACGACGCCGCCGTGAAGAAGTATTCCTGACGGAGCCGCAATTCCTGGCCTTCGACGGTGGCGTCGTTCGGATACAGCACGCGCGAGATCGCCTCGGCGCGGGCGCGGGCTGCGACGGCGCCGACATAGTCGCCCTTATTGAACGTGGCGAGCTGGATCGGCGAGGCGGCGCGGGCCGACCACAGGCGAAGCGCATTGACGTGGCGGCCGCGCCAGCCGGCAATCGGCGTGTCGTAAGCGACCGCATCGACCCGCTCGGCCGGATACCAGGCCGCCGCCGGCGTCTTGTCGTCGCCGCCGAAATATTCGACGGCGCCGCCGAAGCCGATCGAGTAATGCGGCTCGGTGCGCTTGAACTCCCAGGGATTGCCGCGCGCCAGCCAGTCCTCCGGCCATTCCTGCTGCCAGCCGTCGTGCAGGCGCTGCTCGAACAGGCCGTTCTCGTAGCGGATGCCGTAGCCGTAGGCGGGGATGGCGAGCGCCGCCATCGAATCCATGAAGCAGGCGGCAAGCCGTCCGAGCCCGCCATTGCCGAGCGCGGCGTCCGGCTCGGCGGCGCGGATGCGGTCGAAGTCGACGCCGAGGCTCTCGAGCGCACGCTTCGTCGGCGCGACGAGCCGCAGATTGGTGAGCGTATCGAGCAGCAGCCGGCCGATGAGGAATTCGATCGAGAGGTAATAGACCCGCTTCTTCTTCTTGTTCTCCGTTTCGGCGCGCGACTTCATCCAGATATCGACGATGCGGTCGCGAACGGCGAGGGCGGTCGCTTGATACCAGTCGGTGTCGCTGGCGTTGTCGGGCGATTTGCCGAGCTCGTAGGTCAGTTTCGACAGGATCGCGTGACGCAGCTCGCCTTCGATGGCTTCGGCAGAGCTCTGCGGCGGCGGCTGTCTCAGGCTCAATTGCGGCATGGGCACTTCAAGGTTGCTGCAAGATCGATGGCGGTTGCGCGACTTAAGCCGGTTCCAACCTGCGAGCCTGCACGTTCGCAAGATGACTCGCGCGCCCGCTCTAGACAAACCCGGGCCAGTGGAAAAGCCCGAAATGCGTGCATAACGTGGCGCGATGGAACTTTGCACGCGCGTCCGTCGAGACTAAGGCCGGCGGCGCCGTCTCGTTCTGCACTGCAACGGCAATTCGGTGCAGTGCACGGAGTCGGCTAGACGCCGATCGCCTGCTTGATCCGTTGCGTGGAGAGCGGCAGGTCGCGCAGGCGCGCGCCGGTCGCATCGGCAATGGCGTTGGCGATCGCCGCGGCGGTCGGTCCCTGTCCGGCTTCGCCGGTGCCGAGGAATTTCTCGCCGGGCCTGTCAATCACGTGCACTGCGACGCTTTCCGGCACCTGCGGGAAACGCATGATCGGATAGCGCGACCAGTCGAGGCTGGTGATCTCGCTGCGATCGAAGGTCACCTCTTCGTAGAGCGTCCAGCTCGCCGACTGCACGATCGCGCCTTCGATCTGATTACGGATGCCGTCGGGATTGACCGCCTGCCCACTGTCGACCGCGGCAACCACGCGGCCAAGGCGGACCGCGCCGCTCTCGCGCTCGACCGACGCTTCGACCGCGACGGCGCAGTAGGCGGCGAGGTTCTTGTACCGCGCAAAGGCAAAGCCGTGGCCCTCGCCGCGCGGGCGTTTGCCCTTCGTCCAGCCGAATTCCTGCGCCGCCTTGGTCACGACATCGCGCGCGCGCGGGTCGTCCAGATGCTTGAGCCGGAACTCGACCGGATCGATTTTCGCCGCCGCGGCGAGCTCGTCCATGAAGCTCTCGATGGCGAAGACGTTGAGATAGGCGCCGAGCGCGCGCAGCGCTGAGACGCGCAGCGGCATCTGCGGGATGAAATGATCGACGACCCGCTCGTTCGGAATGGTGTAGATCGGAATCGCGTTGCGATCGCCGCCGCCTTCCGGCATCGGGATTTCCGACGGAGGAGGCGGCTGGAACGGCTGCGCCAGATATTGCGCCGCCAGCAGGTTACCCGCCGGCCCGCCGGGGCGGGTCGAATGCGTGTTGCTCCAGACGTCGTAGGTCCAGGCGACGATGCGGCCCTGGTCGTCGATCGCACCCGACACGTTCGAGGCCATCGCCGGGCCGAACGGTTCCCAGCCGTGCTCTTGCTCGCGCATCCACTGCACCCTGATCGGCCGCCCCGGAACGGCGCGGGCGATCAACGCCGCGTCGGCCGCGGCGTCGTCGGCCGCGTTGTGGCCGTAGCAGCCGGAGCCCTCGGTGTGGATGCAGTGCACCTGCTCGGGCTTCAGGTGCAACATGTTGGCGAGCGTGTTGCGCAAGGGATAAACGCCCTGACTGTGCGTCCACACGGTGAGCTTGTCGCCCTTCCAGAGCGCGAGCGCGCAAGACGGTCCGATCGAGCCGTGCGAGAGGTAGGGTCGGGTGTAGGTTGCGCGCAGGAGATGCGCGCCTTGCAGCGAGGGGGCGCCTTTGTTGGCAATGACTTCGTCCTGCGACGGCAGGCGGCCCAGGAATTGATGGATCGTGCTCTGCTCGGGGAGCGCCGCTATCTTGCGCCATTGCGCGACCGAGGCGAGCACGTTCATCGCCTCGATTGCCTGGAATTCACCCTGCGCGGCGACGGCTAGGAAGCTGCCGTCGCGCACGATCTTGATGACTCCGGGCAATTTTTCGACCGCGGCGATGTCGACGGCGACAAGCTCCGCGCCGTAGTTCGGCGGCCGTACGACACGGGCGTGCAGCATGCCCTCGGGGCGCATGTCCTGCACGTACATGGGCGCACCGGTGACCTTGCCCGGGATATCGACGCGGTGCATCGGCGTGCCGATGATCTTGAAGCTCTTGACGTTCTTGAGCGGCGATTGCGCCGTCGCAATTTGGTGCAGCGCCTCGCCGGTAACGAGGTCCTTGTAGACGACGCTGCGGCCGTCATTGGCGACGACCGCGCCGGTCTTGGCCTGCAGCTGGTCGGGCGGCAGGTTGAGCCGTGTCGCAGCGAGCCCGATGAGTATGCCGCGCACCTGCGCCGCTGCGTGCAACACGGCCGTTCCGGAATCCTGCATCGAGTGGCTGCCGGCAGTGTAGCCCTCGTTGGCCGTGCGCTCGGTATCGGCGGTGACGATCGTGATCGCCTTCGGGTCGATGTCGAGTTCTTCCGCCGCGCACTGGATCAGCGCCGTCTTGATGCCCTGGCCAAGCTCGGCCTTTCCGGCGAAGACGGTGACGGCGCCGTCGCCGCCGATACCGATCCAGGCGTCGAGGTAGGGAGCCTTGTCGAGGCTGCCGGGCAGCTTCGGTTGCGCTTGTGGAGTTCCTTGTGCGAGCGAAGACAGCGGCCTGAGCGCGAAGGTGACGACGACCGCGCCGCCGGTGGCGAGAAACATCCGCCGTGACGGCGAGGTGAGGGGCGCGTTCATCCCTTCATCTCCCGTGGCTCGTTCAATTCGACCGTCATCAGCTTGGCCGCGCGCTGCACCGCACGGAGGATGCGCATCTGCGTGCCGCAGCGGCAGAGATTGGGCGCCATCGCCTCGCGGATCTGCGCGTCGCTCGGCGCCGCGTTCTTTTCCAGCAGCGCCTGCGCGCGCATCATCATGCCGGGAATGCAGTAGCCGCACTGCGCCGCTTGCTCCTCGATGAAGGCGCGCTGGATCGGCCCCGGCTTGTCGATGGTGCCGAGATCCTCGACTGTGCGGATGTAGCGGCCCTCGAGCGCAGCGATGGGCGTCACGCACGAGAACACCGGGTTGTGGTCGACCAGCACCGTGCAGGCGCCACACTGGCCGAGGCCGCAGCCGAACTTCGCGGCGTTGAGCGCGAGGTCGTTGCGCAGCACGTAGAGCAGCGGCGTGCGTGGATCGGCGTCGACCTCGTGCTGCTTGCCGTTGACGTTGAGGACGGTCATGGCGCCTCCATTGCCGGCGTCGGATTGCGGCGGATGTCGGCCAGAGCGGCCGCGATGTTCGGCCAGGCCTGCCCGCGGCTGTAATGCGCGCGCACGTAATCGGCCAGCGCGACGATCTGCGGATCGGTCAGCGCGCCGGAGAAGCCGGGCATGATCGGGCCGCGCTCTCCCGCGGGTGGGTGGATGCCGTCCGCTACGATTCGCAAGAGGTTGTCCGGATCGGACGCATTCACCGGCGTCGACAGCGCCAGCGCGATCGGGCGCGAGGCCGGCAGGCCGCCGCCGGAGCGGTGGCAGCTTGCACATGCACCGGCGAACAGCACGCCGCCAGCGGAACGATCGTCCGCCGTCGCGACTCCGGTCGTCGTGCGGGCGAGATCACCGACGTTTACCGCCCGTTGCTTTGCGAAGGCGAGGGCGGCGTCGGTCTGACGTTGCCGGTCTGCCGCATTGCGCGGGCCGATGAACGAGGCCACGTAGGTCGCGATCGCGCGCACGTCCGCGTCGGCGGCTTTGCCGAGATTGGCCACGACCGGCTGCATCGGTCCCGCCGCGAAGCCGTGCTGGTCGGCGAAGCCTGCCTTGAGGTAGGCGGTGAGTTGATCGACGGTCCACGGCACTGGTGCGGGCGACGACGCATTCAGCGCCGGGGCGCTCCAGCCTTCGCTGGCGCCGCCGCCATAGGCCTCGTGCTTGCGCTCGGCGCCGAACGCATTGCGCGGCGTGTGGCAGCCGCCGCAATGTCCGACTCCTTCGACGAGATAGGCGCCGCGATTCCACGCCGCGCTCTGCGCGGGGTCGTTGCGATATGGACCCTTCGACAGGAACAGGAGCTGCCAGCCGGCCGCGAAAATGCGGAAGTTGAGCGGGAAATCGAGCTGCGGTTGACGGTTCGCCTGCGCCGCCGGCTCGCGCGTCATCAGGAAGGCGTAGAGCGCCGAAATGTCGCCGTCGGTCAGCCGCGTGAAGTGGTCGTAAGGAAAAGCGGGATAAAGGTGCGTGCCGTCGCGCGCGACGCCTTCGCGCATGGCGCGGCGGAAGGCTTCTTCCGACCAGGCGCCGATCCCGGTCTCGCGATCGGGCGTGATGTTGGTGCCGTAAACGACGCCGAACGGGGTTTGGACCGGAAAGCCGCCGGCGTAAGGCCTACCGCCGGCGCGGGTATGGCAGACGCCGCATTCGCCGATCGCCGCAAGTTGCGCGCCCTTGGCGACGATGCCCGGATCGAAGGCGTGGGCGCTGGTGCTCGCCGGCGGCAGTTCACCGCGCCATTGCCACGCGTAGAACGCGCCGAATGCGACAGCGAGCATGATCGCCAAGCCGAGCAGGATGCGTCTGAGCATTCAGCCGTCGTTCCGTTCAGGCCCCGCGGCGATAATACTGCGAGTTCCCCCTCAGGAACACCAACGGCAAGGCCGGGCCGATGTTCCGCGGACGCATCGGGTACCGGCCGTCAGGCCATGACCTTTTCCAGACGGATCGGCAGCTCCCGCACCCGGATGCCGGTATAGACGCCGGGTCCGAGATCGTGCGCAGCGGTCTGCACGCGCACGCAACATGGCCGGAACCTGGGCGTCCGTCAGTCGCGTGAACCAAATCGCGGAACGAGGGGCAAGCGCTCCTTCGGGAAATTGCCGCGCTCGTGCGTGGCGAGCTCTTTCTTGCCTGGCGCCAGCGTCGTAGCGCTGCCGTTCCAGTCGCGCGTCAGGTAGTCGCCGAACGAGAGCGAAAACAGGAACACAAGCCAGAACAGGCCCGCCAGCGCCGCGAGGCGGATCAGCGCGCGCGACCGGTCGAGATGCATGAAGAAGACGACGACGAGCGCCGCCTTCGTGACAGCGACGCCGTAATTGACGAGGCCGTTGCCGATACCGAGCGGGATGTAGGCCGACCCGACGGTCAAAGCGAGCAGCAGCATCAACGCCAGCCAGATCAGCGACGGCTTGCGCCAGAGCTTGAGGGTGCTGCGGCCGGCTTCGTTCATGAGCGCCCTATGAGATAGAGCATCGGCAACAGGAAGATCCAGATCGTGTCGACGAGGTGCCAGTAGAGCGCTACGGCTTCGAAGCGCGTCGCCTCAACCGGCAATGTTCTGCGCTTGAGTTCGAGAATGACCACCGCGACGATACCGATGCCGACGGTGAGGTGGACGGCGTGGGGCCAGCATCTGCGCATTCGTATAAAGCTGCGAATGGCAGGTCATGCAGGTCGAGGTCGGCGGCACCGAGGCGACCGGCGAAACCTCGACGCCGGCGTGGCAGTAGCGGCAGTCGAGCCCGAGCGCGCCGACATGGTGCTGGTGCGAGAACGGCACCGGCTGCGTCAGCACGGTGTCCTGCCCGGTGATGTAGGGTGACCGCAT
>Ga0265342_10000309_pt1 | contig 55309 bp, 46 predicted proteins | sample 4CB327metaG_FD_203125 | JGI IMG/M metagenome (GOLD analysis project Ga0265342, IMG submission 203125) | Rhizosphere microbial communities from Carex aquatilis grown in University of Washington, Seatle, WA, United States - 4-CB3-27 metaG | ecosystem: Host-associated > Plants > Roots >...
GACCTCGGCCACCAGACGCGCGAATTCGCCGATGGTAAGGTCCTTGCCGGTTCCGACGTTGAGGAACTGATCGCCGGAATACTGCTTCATGACAAAAACACACGCGTCGGCCAAATCGTCCACGCAGAGGAACTCCCGTCGCGGCTGCCCGGTTCCCCACACCGTCACTATCGGCGCGCCGTCGAGCTTGGCTTGATGAAATCGCCGGATCAGAGCGGCCGGAACGTGGCTATGCTCGGGATGATAATTGTCGCCCGGACCGTAGAGGTTCGTCGGCATCAGCGAGATGAAGTCGGCGCCGTACTGCCGGCGATAGGCCTCCACCAGCTTCATGCCGGCAATCTTGGCGACCGCATACCACTCGTTGGTCGGCTCAAGCGGACCCGTGAGCAGCGCCTCCTCACGCATCGGCTGCGGCGCAAGCTTCGGGTATATGCAGGAGGAACCGAGATAGAGCAGCTTCTTTACGCCGGCAATATGCGCACCGCGAATGACATTGAGCGCAATGCTCAGGTTCTCGGCCAGGAAGTCCACGGGATAAGCACTGTTGAACGCGATGCCGCCGACCTTTGCTGCCGCCAGCATGACAACGTCCGGACGCCTGTCTTTGAGCCAGCGCTCCGTCTCGACTTGACCCAGGAGATCGAGTGTCGCGCGGTCGGCTGTCAGAAGCTCGCAATCTTCCCTCGCCAATCGCCGCATCAGCGCGGAACCGACCATTCCCCTGTGGCCGGCGACGTAGACCCGCTTGCCCCTGAGATCAAAAATTACCGGCGCCATTGTTTCGCCTGCTGCCATAATCCTGGAAACTTCCGCGCATGTGCCTAGTCGTGACGATTGCGCCGCTCTTCCTCGCGTTTCACCGCCGTCAGATCCGCATCGACCATCTGCCGGACCAGATCATCGAAATTCGTCTTGTGGCGCCATCCGAGCTTTTGCCGCGCTTTCGACGGGTCGCCCAGCAACACGTCGACCTCGGTCGGGCGGAAATAGCGCGGATCAATTTCGATCAGCGTCTGCCCCGAAGCGAGATCGACGCCTTTTTCGTCGACACCGGAGCCGCGCCAGGCCAGACGCTTTCCAACATGCGCAAAGGCCCTTTCCGCGAATTCGCGAATGGAATGCTTCTCACCCGTCGCCAGCACATAGTCGTCGGGCCTCTCCTGCTGGAGGATCAACCACATGCCTTCAACGAAATCGCGGGCATGGCCCCAGTCGCGTTCCGCATCCAGATTGCCGAGAAAGAGCTTGTCCTGCAATCCGAGTTCGATCGCGGCCACCGCGCGCGTGATCTTGCGCGTCACGAAGGTTTCACCGCGCGTCGGCCCTTCGTGGTTGAACAGGATCCCGTTCGAAGCGTGCATGTCATATGCTTCGCGATAATTGACCGTGATCCAGTAGGCGTAGAGCTTCGCCGCCCCGTAGGGAGAACGCGGGTAGAACGGTGTGGTCTCGCGTTGCGGAACCTCGCACGCGTTTCCAAACAACTCGGACGTTGACGCCTGGTAGAAGCGAACGCGCTTCTCCAGCCCCAAAATCCGCACCGCCTCGAGCAAGCGCAACGTCCCGAGTGCGTCGGCGTTTGCGGTGTATTCGGGTGTCTCAAAGCTGACCTGCACATGGCTCTGAGCGGCGAGATTGTAGATCTCAGTCGGCTGGGTCTGCTGAATGATGCGAATGAGGTTGGTGGCGTCCGTCATGTCGCCGTAGTGCAAGCTGAACTTGACGTTGGTCTCATGCGGGTCGGCATAGAGATGGTCGACCCGTCCGGTATTGAACGACGACGACCGGCGCTTGATGCCGTGGACGACGTATCCCTTGCCGAGCAGCAATTGAGCGAGATAGGCGCCATCTTGACCGGTGACACCCGTGATCAGAGCAACTTTCTGGGTCATTGTGCGTCTTTGTTCGTCATTGTTGGTCTGTCAACACGTGTAGCCTCAAGCGCCATCCTTATCATCAAAAGATCGACTACGCCGGATCTCTCCTGCGGTAGACCGAGATACCCTTTATCCATACGCGCTGTCATCAACGGCCGCGCTCTAGTTACGGACAAAGATCGCGGGCCCGGGGTGCCGACACTGATACTCGCCGTATCCATTCTGGCGAAACAGTTCGTCAAATTCCGAGAGCGATGCCACCTTGGTGTGCTCGTGCGCCGCCATATAACTGAAAAAATTGTCGTCCGTGAGAACGATCACCGGATCTACTCTTTGCAAGAACGCCGGGATGCTTTCACCCTCTTTTATTCCATCGTGCGCGACTCTCTTGGTATCACCTTCAAGATACGCATAAACCCCGCCGAGCGACTCCAGAACGTTTCCGCTCATGATGCCGCGCTCCCTTTGCAGCTGTAATAGGCATCCGATCGTGGGCTTATAGGGCCTGTCTTTTCTAGACTCAATCCAACATTCCACGATCAAAGACATCGCCACCAATACAATGAGCACAGGAAACGCCGCCCGACGCTGGCCCAATGTCTCGGCGAGATCACTGCGCGCGATATAATAGATACTGACCAAATATGGAATGATGAGATAGTGGGTGCTCGGAAATATAATTCCGGTCGCGGCAAGCGCAGGAATGTAGAAAACGACAATCGTAGCGGCGCGATAAAGCGGCATCGGGGCCAGGACCAGCCGCCCCTCGGCGGTCAAGCGCGCACACGATATGAGAATCGTAAAGGAAAGAAGCAGAACCAGGCCTATGAACAGCGGGCGGGTAATATTGTATAAGATATGCGATCCGAATTCGGCTGGATTTGCCCGAAGAAAGTCAAGGAGGGTCGCGCTCTGCGGAAGACCAAACAATTTGTAGCTATACCCTGACGTCCAGGGATTTTCATTCAATTTGCCGTGCGCCTGCGCAATCACATCGTGATAGGTGCCGAAGGCAATGCCACTGCGGGCCGCCGAAAAGGCAGCGAATGACCAGACGACGGCAATAAAGACGACAATGCCCAAAGCGAGCGCAACAGTTGTCCCTCGTGTCTTCGGTTCAAAAACATAAGCCAAAACCAAAAGACCCGCAGCCGGGAAACAGGCATACTCGTACTCTGGTCGAGCATAAGAGATCACCGCGCACGTCAGCAGCACCGTCAGACATACGGCAACACATGATTTTTTGAGCTCTCTTTCGATGATCGAAAGCGAACCAAGGACAATAACCGCGCTGAACAGATTGATATAGGGCCAGCGATTATAAAACGGCAGCAGGCAAGCGAGAAACGCATAGACGATCGCCGCCTGGTTTCTTTCTATGATGTACGGGGTCGTTATCGACAAAAAAACAAGCAAACACCACGATGTGAAATACAGATAGTAATGATCTCTGACAAAAAAATTCAGCAAAAAATACCAGAACGAGTAAAGCGGCCCGCGGTCAATGAGCGGCGGATCCTTGAGAAAATTGACCCCCTGCATGAGGTAGCTGGTTTCATCTGCAAAGCCAATATCGGTAACCGGCAATATCAACCCGATGATGCAGGCCACGAGTCCAAGCAGAAGAACCGGAGCAGGAACCGGCCACTCGGCCAAATGAGTGGGTCTATCATTCCCCATCGACCGGTACATATTCATTGCCAGGCAACCTCGCGCTTCACGTTCTGCAATCTCTCAGAGCCAATAAGGGTCCAAGGTGCATTGATCGCAGCCGAACGATGATGATGGCTCACGCGACTGAGCGCCAGTTGAACAAAGCGTTGTAAAGAACATTGAATCCCCACATCTGCTCAGGAGAATTTCAATCGCTTCGCCGCAAAAATCACCATGCGGAGCAAAATGAGACCGTGTCTCCAACGTTGGATGTTTGTCGTGCCGTACTGGCGGGCGCGATATCGGATCGGCACCTCGATGATTTTGAGATTGAGCTTGGCGGCCCCGAACAGCAGATCGAAATCGCCGAATGGGTCGAAATCGCCAAAGTGCGCGCGGTTCGCGGCAAGTCGCCGATAGTCCCGTGTCCACAACACTTTGGTACCACACAATGTGTCTCTGATTTTCTGTCCCAGCAACCAGCTGAAAGCCCACGAAAAGAATTTGTTTCCAATCAGATTGGCCAGGCGCATCGCCTGTTCGTCCATCGGGTATACGAGACGAACCCCGTTGACGAACTCTCCCCGACCGGAGATCAGGGCGTCGTAGAATCGCGGAAGATCCTCCGGCGCAACCGTCATATCGGCATCGAGGATCATCAGGATATCGCCGCTGGCCGCTTCGAATCCTTTGCGGACGGCATCGCCCTTTCCCTTACCCGACTGCTTGAGAACAATGCAGTTTCGCGATGGATGTTCTTTGGCACAAGCCACAATGACGTCGTAGGTGTTGTCCGTCGAATTTCCCTCCACAAAAATGATCTCGGTACCGCCGCCCATCTCGGGAACGCGCGCCATGAGTTGCTCGATGTGGCCTGCTTCGTTGCGCGCTGGAATGACGACGGACACGCTGGGCGGCCCGCCGCGTTGAGCATCCCGAGGATCCGGCGCAGGCCGTGCAATCAAAAAGTTCGTCAAGCCAAAAAGAATAAACGGGGGGAATTTGGTCAAGATCTTGTTCGCAAACGAACTGATCGCCGGAATCTCCAGCGGGCAGATCATCTCCGGCCACGCTCTCAGCGACTCATATCCGGTCAGTTCGAGAAGGTTTCTGAGGTCTTGAGCAGTGAACCAATTTTGCAGCATCATCGGCCGCGCCAGTTTCATCCTGCGCGCAAGCACAAGGGTCGGCTTCCACAATTGACTGAAGAAGCTGAAGATCAGCCGCGTGCCCGGCTTGCAATGCGAATGCACCGACTGAAGGATCGTCTGCAGGTCCCAAACATCGTTGATGACATCCGAAAAAATGATGAAATCAAACCTTCGCTCGCCCAATGCGAGTTCATGCGCGTCGGCGCATATGAACTCCAATTCCGGGTAGGTTGACGCCGCAACCTTGATCGCTTCGGACGAAAAGTCGACGCCGACACCAACCGAAGGCCTCAATTCGTGCAGCAGGCGACCCGTTCCGCAGCCGATTTCAAGCACCGCCGCCCCGGCCGGAATGAGCTTTCGATAAACATCCCGAACATGGAAGTTGTAGTAGCCCCCGAGTGTCGGGGGCTTATCTTGAACAATCCCGTTCCAATGCTTCCGACGCGCCTGCTGATACTCGTAGTAGCCGGTATGAGCAAGATTGCGGTCCTCCCCCGACCGAGCGCCTGCGTCATTGGGCAAGTTGGGAATCAATCGGACGGACATCTCTTCTCAAACTTTATGGCAGCCACGGATTCGGTCAACGAAACCGCGTACTCGGGAACGTTTGGTCTAACCACGTTTCTGATGGGAAACAAATGCGTCCGCCGCTGTCAGAGACGATGATAGGTCCGAAACCAATCGATAAAGCGTCCAACGCCCTCGGCGATCGGCGTGCGCGGGGCAAAGTCGACCGCGGCCTGCAAGCTCGACACGTCGGCGTAGGTCGCGGGTACATCACCCGGCTGCATCGGCACCAGCTCGCGTATGGCAGACTTGCCGATCGCCTGCTCCAACAGCGCAACGACGTCTGGCACTGCAATCGGATTGTTGTTGCCAATATTGTATACGCGCCACGGCGCCGGGCTTGAGGCAGGGTCCGGATGCTCCCCCGACCAGTTCGGATTCCCCGCCGCAGAATGATCGATCAGTCGCACGATGGACTCGACGACATCGTCGACATAGGTGAAGTCTCGCTTCATGTCGCCGTGGTTGAACAGCTTGATCGGCTCGCCTGCGAATATGGCCGACGCGAACAGCCACATCGCCATGTCGGGACGCCCCCATGGCCCATAGACCGTGAAGAAACGTAATCCTGTGGTCGGTAACGCAAACAGATGTGCGTATGCGTGCGACATCAGCTCGTTCGCTTTTTTGGTCGCTCCGTAAAGACTAAGCGGATGATCGACATTTTGCGAAGTCGCGAACGGCATCGCCGTGTTTGCGCCATAGACCGAGGAGGACGATGCGTAGAGAAGATGGCGCGACTGAACCCGCCGGCAACCTTCAAGCACATTGAGAAAGCCGGTCAGGTTGGCGTCGGCATAAGCGTGTGGATCGGTGAGCGAATAACGCACGCCGGCTTGCGCCGCGAGATGGACGACGAACGTAAAGCGCTCTTCGGCAAACAATTCCTCCATGCCGCTACGGTCGACGAGGTCGAGCTTGACAAATCGAAAGCCGTCGAGCTTCGAAAGCTCGTTCAGGCGCGCGTGCTTCAGCGCCGGATCATAATAGGCATTGAGATTGTCGAGACCGACAACCGAACGGCCGGATAGCAGCAATCGTCGTGCGACATGGAAGCCTATGAATCCGGCGGCCCCGGTGACGAGGATCGATTTATCCGCCATCGCGCACCTGCCCGCCAACGCACGCTCGGTTCAGCGTCACGATCATCTCAAAGCCGCCACAGCTCGATGCCGGCCGGCCTCGCAGCGCGGTCAAGCCTCGATTTGACATCGAGCACGATGCCCTCGCCACCCTTGAGAAGTCGCGCGACAAGCGGCCATCCGCCCGCGATATAGTCCTCGTGCGCAACCGCAAGAACCACCGCGTCGGCGGGCCGCAACGCTTTCGCATCCACCAACGCAATTCCATATTCATCCATCGCCTCGTCGGGGCGCGCGAGCGGATCGTGCACCTGAACACCGACGCCCGCGGATTGCAGTTCATTGACGATGTCCGGCACTTTGGAATTGCGGATATCGGGCACGTTCTCCTTGAAAGTCAAGCCGAGCACGATGACCGAGGCGGCCGCAGCGCCGCGCCGCAACAGCCGGCGTGTACATTCGTGCGCGATGCGCTGGCCGACGTTGTCGTTGATCCGACGGCCAGCCAGGATGACTTCGGGATGATACCCGGCCTTCTCCGCGCGATGGGTGAGATAGTACGGATCGACACCGATACAGTGGCCGCCGACGAGGCCCGGATAGAACGGCATGAAATTCCATTTGGTCTTGGCCGCTTCGATGACGTCGCCGGTGTCGATGTCGAGCTTCTGGCAGATGGCGGACAGTTCGTTCATGAATGCGATGTTGAGGTCGCGCTGGGTATTCTCGATCACCTTGGCGGCTTCGGCGACCTTGATTGACGGGGCGCGATGAATGCCGGCCTTGACGACCGAGCCGTAAACCGCGGCAACGACTTCGAGTGTCCGCGCGTCCTGCGCCGACACCACCTTGGTGATGGTCTCGAACCGATGCGTCTTGTCGCCGGGATTGATTCGCTCGGGAGAATATCCGACGGTGAACTCGCGCCCGGCGCTCAGCCCGGAACTAGCCTCAAGCACCGGAATGCAATCCTCCTCCACGGCACCGGGATAGACCGTGGATTCATAGACGACAATGGCGCCGGGTTTGAGCACGCGCCCGATCGTTTTCGACGCTGAGAGCATGGCGCCGAGATCGGGACGTCGGGACGCGTCGATCGGGGTCGGAACGGTGACAATAAAGAAATCGGCCATAGCGAGCGCAGCGGGATCGCTCGCATACGTCAGATTTGGCAGCTTCAGGTCAGTCGGTTCAACCTCGCGGGTGCGATCTTGGCCCGCGCGCAGCTCGTTAAGACGGGTGTCGTCGACGTCGAAGCCGATGACCGACACGCCCGAGCGCGCAAAGCCGACCGCCACCGGTAAGCCGACATAGCCAAGGCCGACCACCGCGATCTTTCGTCCATGCGACACCCGATACCCTCGCAACTTACCGGCTCAGACTTGTTCCGCGTGTGTTTAGCCGAGCCCTACCGGGACTGGCAACAACTAAGCCCGGGCAGGCCATGGCTCTCATCCGTAGCAACGACGCCACGCCTGAAATTGCAGCAACGCCCACAACGCATGCTGCCAATTGCGCCGGCCTGACAGATGCTCGGCGAAGCGAGCGCGGACGACGGCCGCGTCGAAAAACCCATCCGAGAGTGAACTTGGTGACAGAAGATCCTCTGCCCAGGGCCGCAGCGGTCCGCGCAGCCATTCCCCGATCGGAACGCCGAAACCCATTTTCGGTCTCGCGACCAACCCGTCCGGGACGTAACGCTTCAACACCGCACGCAAGGGGCGCTTTCCCTGCCCGTTGTTGATAAGCCCGCTGGATGGCAGGCGCCACGTTTTCTCGACGACGCGATGATCAAGGAGAGGCACCCGCACCTCGAGCCCCACGGCCATCGACGCACGATCGACCTTGGTCAAGATGTCGTCGGGCAGATAGGTCAGCATATCCATCAGTCGCAGTTGGGAGACGACGTCCAGATCTCCGATGTCACCCGCGCACCGCTCGGCCCAACCTGTCGGCTCGGCCGTCCGCGGCAACAATTGGTCGGGATCCGGCCATTGCGAGATGAGCCGTCTGTACATGGCAAGCGGATCCGCCGCGGTCAGAAGCCCTGCCCCCTTGATAACCTTCTCGCCGAAGTGGCTCGGTCGTAGCCCACGCGGTATTAGCCCGGCGAGCTGGTCCCACATTGCCGGCGACAGGCAATCGATCGCATGAAACGCAAGCCGTCGCGCAGCATGCGGAGCGTGACGTATCATTCCCCAGAGACGAGCAACCGCTTGGTGGCGCACGTAGCCGCCGAAAACCTCGTCGCCGCCGTCGCCCGACAACGCAACGGTAACGTTGCCGCGCGCCAACCGGGATACCAGATAGGTCGGAAGCTGCGAGCTGTCGGCGAAGGGCTCGTCGTAAATAAAGGGCAATTTCGGCACGATCGCCAGAGCGTCCGCGGCCGACAGCACAAGTGCGGTGTGATCGGTTCCGAGGTGACGGGCGACGGCGCGCGCGCTTTCGCTTTCATTGAAGGCTTGCTCACGAAAGCCGATCGAAAAGGTCTTCACCGGACGATTGGAGACCCGCTGCATGAGCGCTACGACGGTGGAGGAATCGATGCCGCCGGAGAGAAAAGCACCGAGCGGCACGTCCGACACCATTTGCCGCTGCGTGGCATCGACCAGAAGTTGGTGGAGTTCCTCCTCGATGTCCGACTCTGACCGCCGATCGGGTACGCTTTGGCGATCGCGCGCGATCGCTGCAAGATCCCAATATTCGCGATGGATGATGCTGCTTTCGCTGACCTCGATCCGGTGCGCCGGCTCGAGCTTTCCAACATCGCGATAGATCGAGCGCGGCGCCGGCACGCAGCCGTGCCGCAAATAGGACGCGACCGATTCCAGATCGAGTGCGAAGACGAGATCCTTAACGACCCGGAGTCCCTTGAGCTCGGAGGCAAACGCAAACACGCCGTTCTGACGCGCAAAGTACAGCGGCTTGATCCCGAAGCGATCACGGGCGAGATGCAGCGTGCGCGCAGAACGATCGAAGGCCGCAAAGGCGAACAGTCCGTTCGCACGTTCGAGTGCGCCGTCGATGCCGAAGCGCACGATCGCCTCGACCAGCACCTCGGTATCCGAGGTCCCACGAAAGCCCATGGCCAGCTCTGCCGCCATTTCGGCGCGATTATAGAGCTCGCCGTTGTAAGTGATGACGACACGCCCGTCGGCGCTGGTCATCGGTTGAAATCCGGTTGGAGAGAGATCGATGATCGCCAGGCGCCGATGCCCGAGCGCAATCCCGATTTCCGGATCGGACCAATGGCCCTCGCCGTCGGGACCGCGATAGGCGATCGCGTCGGTCATCGCTTTCGCTTCCCCTTGAAGCAGCGTTTGCTGAGCACCTCCAAAGCGCCACAGGCCCGTGATTCCACACATCGCTGTTACGCCCACGCGAACCGGTTGTGGAGGATGGTCTTGAATGCCACATGTCCTGTGGGCGCAAGCCGTAACGAATTCAATAGCGCGCCGAAGGCCGAGGGATATCGGCGCTCGCGAAAGTGTGCGGCGGCACGTTCCAACTCGACGGCAGCGTTGAAATGCTGGCGGTCGACCGGCGAGAGAGTATTGGCGTATCGCTCCTTCAGCTGATGCAGTGCCCGCAGCACCTGTCCTGCGTCGGCGTGGCCGGAAGCCTCAATGCGCGCAAACGGCGTCGCCAGAAACCCAAGTTCGCGCGTGCGTGCAAAACGCAACAGCAAGTCCCAGTCCTCCAGCCGCTTGAGCGTCACGTCGAACGGCCCGATCTCCCGAAGCACCTCGCGCTCGCAAATCAAGGTCGACCCCGGGCTTACAAAGCAGCCCCAGATCAGATCCGAAACACCCAGCGAACCCGTCCCATAGCAAGGGGAGATGATCTCGCGCGCATTCTGACGCGCAAGGACATAGGCTGTGCAGCTCGCTGCATAGTGGCCGGTCCGCATGAACGCGATCTGGGCACCGAGCTTGCCGGGAAGCCAGACGTCATCGGAGTCGAGGAATGCGATGTAGTCACCGTCGGCTGCGGCGATGCCGGTATTGCGGGCCGCCGCCGCGCCGAGATTGACCGCATGGACAACGCACTGCACCCGATCGCCATAGACGCGAAGCGCGTCGGCAAGACCATCGCGCGATCCGTCGTCCACCACCAGGATCCGGATCGCCCAACCGGTCGGAACGCTCTGGGCGATGGCGCTGTCGATCGAACGGCCGACCGTGCGCGCGCGGTTCCAGACCGGAATGACGACGGTGATCGTGGTCATCGGTGAATTCCGGCTGCGATCAGCAGGGGCTCACTTTTCGGTTGTGTTTGTCGGCCGGCGATGCAATGGCCTGTTGCCATGGGCCTTCGCTTCTCGATCGTGATGCCGACCCTCAACCGCAGGGACATGCTTCGTCGCGCGCTTGCGAGTGTGCATGCCCAGGCCTGGCCTGAGATTGAGATCATCGTGGTCGACGGCGGGTCAACAGACGGAACCATTGAAGAAATTGCGGCACAACCCAATGTGCGCCTCATCCGGGGGCCTGACCGGGGCGTCTATGACGCGTTCAACAAGGGCATCGGGCAAGCCGACGGCGATATTGTGGGCATTCTCAATTCGGATGACCTCTATGAACCTTCGGCGTTCGCCGCTGTCGCTGCTGCATTTTCGGCCAATCCGGACGCCGCGGCCGTCTGCGGGACGGCGATCCTGGTTGCCGATGGCGAGATCATCGCAAAATTCGATGCAAAGCGCGACAAAGCACTCACCTCGCCGCGCACCGCACTGATCGGATCCTGCGTACCGAATGCCCGGTTCTTCCGCCGATCTGCCATGCAGCAGGTCGGGCCGTTCAGCCTCGACTATCGCTACGTCGCCGATCGTGATTGGTTGACGCGGTGGTACGAAGCCGGGCTGAGGACGGTGGCAATCGACAGACTGGTTTACCAATACCAACAGCATCAAAATTCCCTGACGTTCGATCCGCAAGGCCGCCTGAGAAATGCCATCCGCACCGAACAGCTGGCGCTGGCGTTATCTTGGCGCGACAACGAATTCGCAAGTCCGAGCACGCGGCACGCGGCCGCGCTGTTGGAGGGACGCAGCCGAGGCACGCTGGCCTATGAGGCCTTGCGGCACGGCGACGTCGGCGAGGCCCTCAAATTGCTGTTGATGAGGAACGGCCACGCTTCTTTGCGGCCGATCTCGAGTGTCCTTCGCGCCACCGCCGATCGAATGATTGTGCGGTAAGAACTGACCCGGCGCGGCAAAGTCGATTTCGCGGGAGGCCCGGCGAGTAGACCGCGCAGGCGACAGACCGGACGCGTCCGCTGCGCTCCGAATCCCGCACTTGTGCAAGCGGCTTCAAGCCGCGCTATTCATGATTGATCATGGCCAGCAACGGCGGACCGCAGCAAACTCGTCAAGGAATGCCAACACTCCCTGAACATAGTCCGCTGGGGTAAAGCGCATTGCGCGACGTTGTCCGTCCGCGATCATCCGGCGCCGCAGATCGGCGTCTTGAACAACGTCGAGAATGGCTCTCGCAATATCTTCCGGATCTCCAGGCTGGCAAAATTGCGCCGCCTCACCGAGTTGCTCGTCCGACCCGGGGATGCGCGAAGCGACAACCGGGCATCCCAAGGCAAACGCCTCCAATGGGGGAAAATTCTCCGGACCGCACCAAGACACGTAGGCCAGCGCCGCCGCCTCGCGATAGAGCGCGACGAGATCCGACCGATCGATGAATCCGAGAAACCTGACGAGATCCTGAATGCCCTCGCGCGCCGCCAGCGCCTCGATATACGTCCGGTTCCCTTTATCAGAGCCAGGCAACGCCAGGCCGATGCGATGGCCGCGTCGCGCTAGACTCGCAACCGCCATAAGCAAATTTGCGTGGTTCTTGTGCGGCCAAAACTGCGCCGGATAAAGCACGAAGGGCTGCGGCAATCCAAACCGCGAAGCGACCGAACCACCGGGAGCATTGGCCTCGTCTGCGACGATGCTCGGCGTTGGATGCGGAAGAATGAGAATATTGCTAGGATCAATCTGATAGAAATGCGCAAGCTGGTCGCGCCCCACTTGGGTCCCAGTCACGACTCGCGTCGCGCGCTGCAGAAACCAGCGATGATAGGCCTCGCGCGTATCCCAGGTCCCCTTTGCGCTCAGTTCCGGAAACCATGGCGTCGCCCGATGCTGCACATCCCAAACGACAGTCATGTAAGGCAGGTCCGTGCGGTCCGGCAGGGCTCCGAGAAACCAAATGAATTCAATTCCATTTCTGGCCGCCACCCGATCGATATCGCTCGGGCGACGCCAATGGGCTCTCACCACCTCGAGCTCGCGCAAAGCCACCCTCTCAAGCCGACCTGCACGCCGCGGGACCGCGCTCACATTCAGCCGACTTCCTCGCAACGCATTCGATACAGGCTGCAGAGCCTGCTCCGCGCACAGCACCGTGAACCGATGGTTAGACCGCTCTGCGGCCGCTTTGAGCGACGACAGAATTTCCCCTTCGAACGTATAGGCCCCCCCACTCTCGGGGTCGAAATTCGCGATGACCGCCGCAACGTGCATGACCGCTATCGGCCCGACGCGTGCCTGATGGCATCGCACACGCGCGCAATCGTTGCTTCGTCAAGCGTGTTTGCGGATGGAAGATAAAAACCGCTTTGCCATATGCGCTCAGCGACCGGACACGCAACATCGCGAAAACCCGGTTGCTGACGAAGAAAGGGCTGCAGATTCATCGGGCAGAAAAACGTTCGGGTCTCGATACCCTGCTCCAGCAGCTTACCGGCGAGTTCATCGCGAGACAGGCCGAATTCCGGCTGCACCACCAGTGCGTACATCCAATAAACGTTCAGTGCCCCTGGCAATTCCACCGGCAGCTGCAACCCCGAGACATCAGCCAACAAGCGATTATAGGTCGAGGCAATGCGGCGCTTCTCCCCGATAAAGTGCTCGATCTTGGCCAGTTGCGCCAAACCCATGGCGGCTTGATATCCCGTCATACGAAAATTGAAACCGGGAACCGTGTGATAGAATCTCGGCTTTCCGAACGCGAGATTGCGCAATAACCGCAGCTTTTCAGCGAGTGCGGCGTCGTTCGTCACCACCATCCCGCCTTCACCGGTGGTGATGATCTTGTTGGCGTAGAAACTAAAACAGGCCATGTCGCCGAAGCTGCCGGTACGGCGGCCGTGCCAAGCGGCACCATGCGATTCGGCACAATCTTCAATCACGATCAGATCATGCTTGCGTGCGACAGCCATGAGCTTGTCCATGTCGCACGGGTGTCCGAACAGATGCACCGGAATGATGGCCCGCGTGCGCGGCCCGATGAGGCCTTCGATCAATTCGGGATCGAGGTTCCAGGTCACCGGTTCGGAATCAACCGGAACCGAGATCGCGTTATTCCAATAGGCGGCGAGCGCCGTCGCGATGTTCGTCGACGCACTCATGAGAACTTCGTCGCCCTGCCCGATTCCGGCCGCCGCCACCGCCAATTGCAGAGCGGTCGTGCCGCTGGTCACCGCCACTCCGTACTTGCAGCCGCAAAACGCTGCAAAGCGCTCTTCGAACTCCGGAAGCGCCTTGCCGAACGATCCCGATATTTCCCCGCGGCGCAGGGCCGCCACGACCGACGCAATTTCCTCCTCGCCCAAGTCCGGTTCGTGGACCGCAATTCTATTTTGGCTCGACATTGACCTTATCCAATTGATCGCCCAGAAACGGGCCCTGCTTCACACTCACACACTGCATGGCCTCGATCACCCGCACTGAATGCGCGCCATGCACAAGATTGATGGCGTCTCCGGCATTCAAGACGACCTCCCGAAACATTGCTCCGTCCCGCGCATAGAAGGAGACCGCGACGACACCACGCTGAACGACGAACATCTGTTGAAGATCCCCGATCTCGCGATTCACGGGATGATGATAATGCGGCGGCTCGACGAAACCGGCTTCATGCGCCAGCAACCCGAATTGAAACGACGAATCATCGCGCGAGAAGAACTTGGTCTTTTCCACGCGCGTGTTGGCCCAGATGACCTCGGCGAAAAGCACGCCGTCATGTTCAATCGTCTCGTAGCTCATCCTTTTATGTCCTCAGGGCTTCGCCGAAAATGACAAATATCCTCAAACAGGAACATGAGGATCAATCGTGCGGATCACTCGCGCGGGATTGCCCGCCACGATCGTTCGCGCAGGAACATCTTTGGTCACGACGCTCCCCATGCCAACAGCGGCGCCTGCTCCGATCGTGATGCCTTTGAGAATAATACTGCGAGCCCCGATCCACGCGCCCCGACAGATCCGGATCGGCGCCATGGCGCTATGCGACCAGTCGTGAAACCCGTTCATCCAATTGGCAAGATCGTTGGTGCGCAATTCGGATTCGAGACTATGGTTGTCTGAATCGGCAAGGATACACTCGTAACTGATCAATACGTCGGCTTCGACGATGATCGACAAGGCGCAATCAAGCACCGTCCCGGGGCCGACCAGGACGTTGTCCCCCAACTCTATGCGGCTTTCGTCGCGCTCGGCCACGAGCCGGCCTTGCACCAGGCATCCACGACCAACAACGATCGACGCCTTCGGCGCACGCCGATCAACGACGCCCACCAGCCTCGTTCCGGCACCGAGACCATCGACGCGCCTGCGGTTTCCATATTCGCGTAACCGGGCGCGCGCCTGTTGGAGCAGATTGATCACGGTCGGCTCTCACCGACCTGCCGAGCCGGATTTCCAACCACCACTGCATAAGGCGGCACGTCGTGGATCACCACCGCACAGGCGCCGATCACCGCGCCTCGCCCAATGGTGACGCCTTTCAATATCGCGGCATTGAATCCGATCCACACATCGTCCTCGATACGGACGGCTTTGTGCGTCACCCGCTCGGGCTGCAAATGGTGCCCCGCGCTGCGCAATTCGCGGAACCGCTGATGGCGTTCATCGGCCGACAGACTGTGCGAATTATTATCGAAGATCTGGACCCCGTGGGAAACAAAAACGCGAGATCCAATGTCAATTGCCTCCATTGCCCAAAGCTTGCTTTGCGGACCGACGTAGCACCATTCTCCGATTTTGATTTTCCCGTCAGGGGCGATAACGAGCAACTCGCCCATGCACTGGCTTTGACCACCGATCGTCACGGCATTCCGACCAACCGGATTGTAGATCTTGGTATGCGGCGCGAACTGCACATTGGTTCCGGCGATGCACGCATCGTGCAGCCGTTTGCAATAAAGCCAATCACGCGCTCTGACCGGGAGCGACAGAAGCCCATAAGCGAGGCGCAACAACAAATGCGATGTCCCTATCGGTAGCAGATGAACCAGTTCCCGACCGAAATCGGATCGTCCCAGCGCGAATCCAGCACCTTCACTCTGCTGAAATGCTTGTCGAATTTAGCAACCCACCAACCGGGCGAGGAGTTGTGGAACGTCTGATAAGTCTTGAGCCAGCCCTCGTCGCGCCCGGACCGGGAAACCGGCATCATGTGGAACGAGGCAATCCGGGTGACCCGCGCCGCCTCCGAGATTGCCAATGCGATGCCTTCTTCGGTGAAATGCTCCAGCGATCCGATGGAGTACGAAAAATCAAACTCCCCGTCGGCATAAGGAAGTTGCGTGGCATCACAAACCCGCAGCCGCTCCCGCGCGATGCCGCGACCGATCGCCTTGCCGATCAACATGTCGGAAATATCGCATCCGTGAATCTCAAGCCGACGGTCATCGCGGAAGATCTCCATGACCTTTCCCGTGCCGCAGGCGATATCGAGAACGCGCCCGGAGCAATTCGCCATCAGAAATTGAATCTCTCGCCAGGCATTGCCTTCGCCCCAGGTCTCCAGCAATTGCGCCATGTCCTCGTCCCAATAGAGATCGAGATCCTGGCCCTCGGATCGCCCCTTCACCCCGCGCGGAAACAGGCCGCGCCGCGCGAGGGACAGCGCTCGCCACAGACTGGACGGACAATATTTGCGGAAAATTGCCTTCACGCGTGAATCCAATTGACCAACCTCCTCAGTACGCCCGGTCTGATCGAGACCAGCGTCCTCTTGACCTGATCGAAGATGATCGGATCCACGCCAATGCGATCCGGAAAGCGCAGCGAATCAAGATCGCGGCGCTCGGCGCCAAGAGCAGGATGCAGGCCGGAATGCCCCTTGCCGTGGGTGCCGGAGCCGTCCACGCCGTGATTTTGGGTCAATGAGCGGCTCGGATAGAGCACCAGGCCGTTCCGCATGAATGTGCTGAGTTGCCAACAAATGCCCCAGGAATCGATCTCACCCCGCTCCTGCTGACAGGCCATCGCGAAATAATCGTAGGTCCCATCGATATCGAAGCGCCTGCGCAGTTTGGCATCGGAGCGGAGTTGATCAATGCCGCGCAGCGATGAATCGAAATGTTGCCAGGCGCGCGACCATGTCGCCCAGCCCCAACACGAGATGATCGGCAGGAACAAAGCGGAGCCAAGCGCCAATGTCGTCCCGGGAAACATGTAGCCCGAGACCTGCATGACCTGCTCGTCGGTCTCATAGCGGCTGAGGCCGGCGTTCATGAACTGCAAGAATCCTGGCGCAACAAGAATATCATCTTCCAGAACGATCGCCCGCCCATGCTCGGCGCAAAGTTGACTGACGCCATCGGTGATTGACCCGAACAGACCCCAATTGCGCTCGCGCTCAACCACCCGCAGCGAACGAAAGCCCCATGACTCCCGCAGGACCGCCCGTACCGCGCGAACGTCGGATTCGTGTGTGGGCGTCTTCGCGGCGTCAGAGAAAATCACCAGATCACTGCGCCCCGCCAGCGGGTCCCGCTGCAGGGCCTCGAGGGTCCGTCGGGTGTGGTCTGGCCGGCGGTAGACGAACAGACCAATGGGCGCGAGCGACGTCACTGCAACCTGGATCTCGTTACGCAATCTTCTCGAAACGCCCGACCCATCCGTCGACGCGTCCCAAAAGGCCGCCGCTAGCGCGAAACGCGATAGCAGCAGCCACATCCGTGGCCTGGAGCACGCGCGTCATCGGCCCAAGCAAGCACCGCGCCCGATGATGATGAAGGCGCCACGGGCTGCGTCGAAACCACAGGTCACGCAGGGCCAGCTTGTTGCGCGCATAGTACTGGACCTGCGCACGATCGCCGCCGAATACCATCTGCAGTCCCATCGGCTGATACGGCCTGACATGATCGAAGTCGTCGTAGAAATTGCTGCTCATGAGCGGAGTCGCGATCACCAAGCTGCCCCCGACCTCCAGCCGGTCCAGATAGCCGTCGACAAAGTGAAGCAGATCGCGCGGCGGAAAATGCTCGATCACATGGGACATCAGCAAAACATTGTAGTTTCCGGATGTACGGGCAAACTCATCGACGGTCATGCACGGGAGGCCCGCCACGACATTGGCCCGGACGATCTCGGGATTGATCTCGACGCCGGTCACATTGATGCCGCGCGAACGCAAGAACTTCGCATTGCGGCCATAGCCGCAGCCGACGTCGAGGACTTTGTGCGGACTACTCCCTCCTCCGCCCCCCCCGACGAAAGCGGCGACAGTCAATTGCTCGCGGTCAAAGCTGATGAGTGCACGATAAGCGCGCTTCAACACAATGAGAATCCAATTCTAGACTCGACGACTTAGGCGCGATCCAGGAACGTGCTCATCCCGGCGATGAACGAATAGCGCGATTGGGACCCGGGGGTCCCAACGAATTTCAATCATATCGCCTCGACCTTGCCGGCGAACCAAAGCCCCGATGACCGGAGCAGTGACTAACACTCGCACTAAACGGCGACGCGGTCTCGCACCTGTATCGCAAGCCGCGCATTGTTTGTAGAGTGGTCACCGACAACGACACCCTTCAGTCGCCTAAGGTTCACGTCTGCCTGCGACAACACCTTTATGTTTGCACGCGCTTGAAAAAGCCGCAGTAAGTTCTGAGATTTTTGAATATCAGTTCGCGTTAAAGGCGAGCAATCGCCAAAACCACAAATTTGGTCGATTACTATTATGCCGCCCGGCTTGATAACCCGCACCAGTTCATCGACCAGACGTCTGACATCGTATGATTTATCGACAGTATTCTTGATAAAAACTAGCTGGAACTCAGAATCCGAAAACGGCATTGCATGCATATCACCGACCTTGACCAGATCTTGGTCGCCGGAATGCAGATCCAGCCCGATGTGTCGCCGAAGCCCCACAACTTTCCGAAAAAACTCAATTTCCGTGAGCCAGCGGGGACCGACGGACAACGACGGCGCCGTCTCGTCCAGTAGCCCCCTCCATTTCCACCAGATTATCCGCAATTCCCAGTATGAACGACCCGTTAGCTTCTGTAGCAGCGTCGGCGGAACCGTCGTAACTCCCGTCAAATATCGCCGCAGCGGAACTCCATCGCGCTCCCAGTGTTTAGGATACTCCTTGCTCGACGGGTTATATTGACCAGACCCAAGATCTCGCTGGAGTGTCAATACCGCTGCAGAATTCTCAACTGCCTTTGTCGTTGACCAATGTGAGAATGCCCTTTCACTTTCCATCGTAATCTTGGAGGGAGCGAGAGTCGTGTATTCCGCCTTATTGACACCAACCGCCTCGATTCGCGCGGACAAGTTATTCAGGTCCTTTGTAGGGTAACCTTCTGCGGCAACCAATTCGAGCAGGCGCTTTAGTGCGGGGAGCCTCGAAGCATCGGAAACATTGCGAACATTAAAATTCTCCCGCAAGATATCCGGCAGCTGATCGATCAAATTTCGATCAAAGCTCAAAATGATGTCCGAGCGTGGGATCAGCAGATCCAGACACCTTTTTATTTCAGTGATGCGATTATCGTTCATATTTTCGCCCTCTCGCGGCAACGTTATTTTGGTTCGACCGTTGACCGCTCCCGAACGCGCACGGCAGTTCGCGCTCACGCATGAACTCTCGCCATTGCACGGAAGGTCGCGTTGCGCGAAATGAGATCGCCGTAACTTCCACAATCTGCGATACGTCCACCCTCCAACACATAGATCACATCGCAATTGACAACGGTCGACAGCCGATGCGCGATTGTCACGATCGTCTTCTGGTGAGACAGCCGCTTAATCGCGTCAACAACAGCATCCTCGGTAATTCCATCAAGCGCGCTCGTCGCCTCATCGAGAACAAGAACGTTGGGATCTCGATATAGCGCCCGAGCGATAGCGATGCGTTGTCGCTGCCCGCCGCTAAGTCGGATGCCGCGCTCGCCAACTTCGGTTTGGTATCCCGCAGGCAGCTCGTTCATCACGAATTCATGTAATTGGGCCGCCCTGCTGGCCGCCTCTACTTTGTCGAGGTCGATTTCAGATTCGGGCAGTCCAAAGGCGACGTTCATGGCGATAGTCGCATCCGACAGATAAACCTGCTGAGGCACATATCCAATATTAGCTTGCCACGTTCTGACATTGTCGGCATCGATCGGCACGCTATCGATCACCAAACGTCCGCTCGTTGGACTTAGCAGACCTAAGATGAGATCAACTATGGTGGTTTTCCCCCCGCCAGTTGCCCCGACCAACCCTATCGTCGTGTCTTTTGCAATGCGCAGACTAAGGTCACATACCACCGGCTCTGTCGCCGTGGGATATGTGAAGGACACATTCTCGAGCACAATCTCTTGCCGGAACGACATCACTCCTTCGCTATGCAACGGCAACCGGTCCAATTCATGCCTTTCAAGGTTTTGCATTTCCGACGCAATCAGTTCGACTGACGGCCAATTGAATCGGACCGTAGTCAGATTCTGAAATATTCCTTGGAACGCCGGCATCAGGCGATAACCTGTAAAAGCGTAGAGCACGAGCACAGGAAGTACCGTCCCGAGATCATGCTTTGCGGCGAGGAGGTAGAGCACGAGCCCAACCAGCGAGCCGAACGCAATAGCCTCCATCAAATAGCGTGGCGCCTGCGCGATTGTACCCTGCAAAGCCATATTGTGGCCGTATCCGGCCGAAGCCGCTGCGAAACGGTCGAGGTAATAGGACTCACGACCGAGCAGCTTAAGATCCTTGATGCTCCCAAATGCCTCCGCCGCCTGTCGGAATCGGGTGGCGTTAGCGATTTGGCTTTTCTTCCCGAGGTCAGCAACCCGCCCCTTGACCAAAAGAAAGGCCAGCGTGTAGGCGCCTCCAACAACGCCCATGAAAGACAGCGCCAAAATGGGATCGACAACGATGACGAGCAGCGCGATGCACGCTGCAACGGCAGCCTTCGTTACCCCCTGCAACACCGGAATAACGACACCATTAACAACGCCCTCGACCTCACCGGTCGCGTTCAGCATCAACCTCGAGCTGTTGCGATTAAGAAAGAACGAGTACGGTTGCCGTAAGTACATCCTGATCACGCGCAAAGACAGCGCATAGCCCAGTCCGTGTGAGAAGCGCAAAATGGCCCATTGCAGCACAAGCGCAAACAGATTGCTGAATACAAATATTCCGAGCGCCAGCACGCCAAGTTGAAAAAGAAAATCACCGACACTCGCGGCACCAGACAAACGATAGGCTTCACTGAGATAGCGGTTGGTTTCGACAGTTTCCGGCTTGGCTACAAGAGCCATAAACGGAAGGATCGATGACACGCCAAGAACGTCGACCAACCCGATGAGCAGCACGCCACCCAGGAGACCTGCGAGACGGAGCTTTTCCTTACGCGTCAGCAGCGATAAAATTTTGGAAACTGGCCCAGTACCGCGACGTCCAAGGGGTCGCTCCGTTTTGTCGTATCCGCGCGAATTGCCGATAGGCCAAACACCGACTGTTTGAGTCGCATTCTTGCGAAAGAACATTCCTGCCAATCTGACAATGTAGCCGATCGGACCCAAAATCCGAACTGAATTGGGGCCGGTCATCTCCAGATCCTTACGGCGCCACATGAACTGACATCACCGATAACGTCATTTTTCCAACACATATAGCGAAGGAAACATCAATGGGTTGTGCGCCGACGCGACTTTCCTGACGGTCACGCCTTGCAAGCCAATGTTGCGAACAGCCGCGTCGAATCCCGACAGATAATCCACTCTCTGATGTTCGATCCGACCCAATATCCCGCGCAACGATATCGGGTAGTTTTCTGGAACTGGCTCGATGTGAATTGAACCGAGTTTGACGCGATCGAGGATATGTTCAAGCGCCGTTGCGTTGGAGCGAGGCAACTGCTCCAGCGAGAACATCGTGAAGGCGACGTCGGTCCCTGGAAAAACGTATTTCTCTCGGCTGTCGTTGACGTAATCCAACTGAGCATAATTGACTGACAATCCAAATTTTTGTGCGGCCGTGCGGGCGACCTCAACGCCGGGCTGGCAAAGCTCATAGCCAAAGCAATCCATGCCCGGCATTTCGCGCTTTAGAAAAAGAAGATTTCGACCTACGCCGCAGCCGAACTCAGTGATCGAGCCTGCATTTGGAAAGTGGCTCCGAAGAGCCAGGAGCAGACACTCACGGTAAAACCTGGCTGAATCAAAAACCTGATATGACAGGCGGCCACCGACGTTACAATAACTGGAGACGTCCTCGACGCCATGAATACAAAGCCACTCGTCGAGACTCTTCGCGGCGTCAAGATGATTCCGGTATTGCGCCCATCCGTCACTATATTCGCTGAGAACCGTAACCGTATCTCGATTCTGCTGAGCACGGCGCAGCGAAAACAGCGTCATCCGGGCATAGAAGCCTAGCTGACGACCCAACGGCAGTTGCGACACGAGCTGGTATCCTATTTGATGTAATTGGAATAGATGTGAGGATACTGCCGTATCATCTCGCCGAGGCCCGGGTCAGAAGCGTTTCCAATTCGCGACGGCGGATAATAGCCGCCAAACAGGCTGTTGCTGAATTGGAGCTGCAGCATTAACCGATCGCCGCCCGCGAGGTGCTTGCCCTTGTGCAGACCCCGCGTGTCTTCCGCGATGACAGTCCCTCGCGGCGCGACAAATTCGATGATGCGGTCGGTGGAGTATTGCGCCGCAACTTCGGCGTCTGTCAGACGGGAATATCCCTTCGCCAACAAAGAGCGCGGTATGCCTCCGCTACGGTGCGAGCCTTGAACAAAGGAATGCGGTCCATTATCCGGACCCACGTCAGTCAGGTAGATGAAGAATTTCAGCCACTTGATCCGATCCATGTCGAAGTGCCAGAACTGCGCCGCGTCCTTATCCGGTTGCTTCGAGAAGTCCGTGTGCCACCACATTGACATCACGTCGATGACCGGCTTGCACCGCAGGTAGCTTTGCGCAACGGCGATAATGGCGTGGTCGGCCATCACGCTCTGAACCGCGGGATTGTTGATGACGTCTTGCGCCCGGAAGTCATAACGCACCGCGGACGGTTGGCCTCGCGGATAGCGGGATACGACTTCATCCACCCCCGCGCCGCCCATCCCGCGCTGAACACAGGGAGCTGAGGTCGCAAACGCCAGAAGGCTGTCGCAAAGTGATTCAGGCAAGCGCTGCTCAAAAACATGAAAGCCATTGGCATCAATCTCGGAGGTGATCCGTTCGAGATTGTCCGGGCGCAAGTCTCCGACCACTCCCTTCGCATCCGGAAGATCGTAAGGCGGATACGCCAGCGACACCAACTGCGACATGGCGTCGTTCGAAACGCCTCCCGTCACGCAAAAGAGACTGACCATGCTCTGATATGCCGACGGCGGCGTGCGGCCGCTGACGTAGTAGTTGAGAGCGCCAGCGGCCAACTTTGAAGCGCTCAGGATTGCGGCGGGTACCGTCTTGACGATGGTCATGGCGAACTCCCAAGGCAACGGGGATAATTGGGTTGAGGTGCCTGATCAGCTTGCGCCGACATAAGGCAATGTGATTGGTCCGCGCAAAGGCATCTGAAGCTCAGGACGGAACGACTTCACCAACCAGGCGGCCATAGAGCCGACTAAGCTTCCGGAACTCAGGCGCCGGAAAAAGCGCATCGGCCAGTCGTTTCAATTCGACGCGCAGAGCCGCGGTTTCTTCGTCAAAACTCGCCTGCTCAACTTGCTCCGGGTCCATGAGTTCGGGGAGGCAACACGCCTTCGTCGTCAGAATCTCGTCGATTTGCTTCTCTGCCTGCATATGAGGCAGGCGGCGCTTGAGGTCTCGATGCTGTCTGAAATCCGGGTCAAGCCTGCTCTGGATTCGATCGATGACCTTTCTTGGGACTGAACGGCTGATATGTTCGAGTTCCGGGTAGCTGTCGCCGATGAAGACTGTACACCGGACAAACTCATATACGTTCCAGCGATAGGCCCGCCGCGCGTAGTCGAAGTTCCATCCTTCCGCCAACGCACCATCGATCTCGGAGAAATAGTCTTCCAACGTCGTGCCGACACGATTGAGTTCAGCGGGATACCCCGTCAAATCATCGCCGTAGAGGACAACGGGCATCCCAAGCAAAGCAACGTCCTTTCCAACGCTAGACCACGCGTTCAGAAACAGATCGGCCTGATCGACCAGATCATAAAGAGAAATATTATCTGCAGGCCAATTGACCCTTGCATTGGGCGGCAGGGACAACAGAGACTGCTGCAGCTGTTGCGCGTGCTGCGAGGTGACCCCTTCGCGCCGATTGGGAAACTCGCGGGGGTGCACACGAATAATCAGAAACAATTCGGGCCGCGCAGCGATAAAATCTAAAACGGCGCGGATCCACTCAATTTGAGTTGGGAACACCGGCGGCCTGCGCGGTGGTTGTGCCCCTACCAGCAAACCCGCCGCTTCCTCGTCATTGCTGCTCATCGCCGCAATGATGATTTTCTGGTCTTGTCCGATGCCAAAGTGAGATCGAACGTCAAACAACCCGTGCGATCTCTCTTTCGAATACGCAAAGACACTCCGCGCTCGCGTTGTTTCGATAAAATGATCGGTGACTTGCGACAACAGGTGATGGCTGCACGGCACATCGGCGAATCGCCGCCAGTCCGCAATGATCTTTGACAGGTAAACGAAAGTATCACTGCGCGCTATCATCAGCGATTGCAGTCGATTGGACAAATTTGATCCCGCATGCAGAAAATATGAGGGAATGCCACGCGCTTCGGCAAGCAGCGTAGCCGCCCGATTCACGGAATAAAGCCCATTATAAACCACAATCCGGTCCGGACGATGGATATCCAGGAGCCTTCGGACCGCCAACCAAGCATAAATCGTATGCTTCAGCTCGACGAGATACTCCCGCCACTCGCGCTCACTGAGATCCAGATCGTTGCGCTTGTTGCGAAGAACAAGCTGATAGAGAGCCACCCGGCCCAATTCAATACCGTCGCGAGCCAGCGTCGTGATGTCCTTCGGACTCATTCCTGCGAGTATGGCGTTCGTTTCTTCATAGTCGCTGGGAGTCAATATGTCGCTCAAGGTCTGACCTTGAAGCTGAAGCTCATCTTGCAGCAGGCGGGCGTTGCGCTCGCACCGCTCGCATATTCTCGCGCGCGCCTCATCCGTTGAATCAAATGCAACTCCGCTCGCCGTCATCGGCACGCAGAAGCGGTTGAAGGTCCTACCGCAGGTTATGTAGATCACGTCGTGCCCCTGCTTCATCAGGGCATCCGCAACCAGCGCTTCCGGAAAGGCGTGGATCCACGTCGCGGCGTGCGGTGAGAAAAATAAGACCTTCATCGACTCACACCCGACCGTAAGGCATGCTTTTTGAATTCTGTGTCATATCTCCGGCGCCTCGTCGGACGCTCTTGCGTTCTGAGCCCATGCCAAATTGGAACAAATTGCCGTTGCGAACCCCCGTTTAAAATATCCGATTGCGCATTCTTTCTTGCTGGCCGCACCCTCGAGAGGTACATCGCCAACGTCAAAAATGCGCATTCCTCGCTCGGCGCTTCGTGTCATGGCAAGCCAGATGGGCCAATGCGCGAGCGGCAAATCGAACCGGTCGCGATCATAGACGCCAGACATATAGTAAGCAGTCGAAGCACCATCGAAGATCATTGTCCCTGAAACCAAGCTGCCGTCCGAGAGAAATCCAAGACTCAGCTCGCCGATCCCTGATGCAATGGACTCGAACATGACGTCCCAGGACTGCTGGGGCCGCGTTGAACGTCCCGCAATACGATGGTGGAAATCCTGATACTGCACAAATGCGCGCTGGTCGGCGTTGCCGACGTTCACAAAAACCATCGTGAGGTTGCGGCGACCCCAGTTGATCAGTGATTGATAGCTTTTTCGCACCGCACGTTTAATCCCGCGCTCACCCTCAGCCAGGTCGCAGACCGCCGAGAGTCGCAAGGCTGCACTGAATTTCCGGTTGAGACATTCCTTGCCGACCACGGATAATGTCCCATGACTTTCCTCATCGAGGATGACGGTCCCGCGGGTTTCGTTTTGCGCCATCAAATCATCGAATTGCGCAAACGCCGCAGAAATCGAAGCAACCGCCTTTTCCCGCGCCAATCCGGAGCTCACAAATAATTTGATGGGAAAACCAAAATAATCGAGTTGGCCCTGCCCTACCGTACACAACACCAGCAGCAACGGCTCGCTCTGCTCCATCACCGCGAAGCTTTCATCGCGGCGCGCCTCGCCGAACACCGCCGGATAGTATCGTCGGCCAAATTCTCCCGTGATCGGATGCGCGTCGACGGCAGAAAATTCTCGCCGCGATCGCCACTCAGCGAATGCATCAGGGGCCTCCACGGCCCTTTGCACGACTAACATTGCTGGGACTTAGGATGCAGAACGGACGGAGAATATCGGCCGAATCACTTGGTTGCCGAGACAACGCTCGATATCGCCGGATCGAAGCATATCGCGTACGACCGCGAGCGCGTGATCATAGGCCGCCAATACGCGACCGATGTCGACCGGCCGATGCGCAAAGGAGACGTTGTGACTGGAATTGATCAGAACACCTGCAGCGATCATTTCACGCAGGAAGAGAGTCTTGATCGCTTCTTTTGATCCCTTCGCATGATCCTTGAACGTCAGAATAGCCCACGGCGCGGCCCCGACGAGGCCAATCACGTCCGATAGTTCGGCCTCCGCGATGCGTGCACGCGCCTGAGCCATCAGAAAGCCGCCGACCTCCCACAGTCGGTCCGTGACTTTTTCGCGCTCGATCTTATCGATGGTCGCAATCGACGCAGCGAGCGAGAGCGCCTCACCCCCGAAGGTTCCGGAATAGAAGATATCTTCCATCAGCCGCATAATGTCGGCCCGCCCGACGATCGCCGAAATCGGCATCCCGTTCCCCATTGCCTTCCCGAAGCAAGCGAGGTCGGGTGTCACGCCGTAGCGCGCCTGGGCGCCGCCGATCGACCAACGAAATCCCGTAATCACCTCATCGAAGACAAGCAGTGCGCCGTTGCGATGGACGAGTTCCTCCAACCCTTGCAAAAATCCCGGCGGCGGCTCCGACGTGTTCATCGGCTCCAGGATGACAGCTGCAAATTCGTTGTGATGTTGCTTGAACAGCGCATCGACCGCCGCAAGATCGCCGTAGGGGACGATGTGCGACAAGGCCGACACTGCCGCCGGAACTCCAAGATTGCGCGCCGTCGCGCCGATATACCAGTCCTGCCAGCCGTGGTAGCCGAGAAGCATCAGGCGATCGCGCCTGGTTGCCGCTCGGGCCAGACGCACTGCCGCCGATGTTGCATCGGTACCGTTCTTGCCGAATCGAACCATCTCCGCGCAGGGGATGTGTTTCACCAAGCGCTCGGCCAAATCGATCTCCAATGGCGTCGGCAGGCTGAAGCTGATGCCGCGAGTCAGCTGCCGGCGAATGGCGTCGTCCACGTCGGGATCACGATAGCCCAGGACGTTCGGCAGCAGCGCGCTGACCAGGTCGACATATTCGTTGCCGTCGACGTCGTAGACGCGTCCGCCGCTTCCATGGGTAAGGAACAATGGCGCCGCACCCGGCGGAAATTGCAACTTACTCTTCGAGAACGTCTGCGATCCCAGTGGAATGACACACTCAGCTCGCGCGATCAGTTCCTGCGAGCGATCGTAGCGGCGGCCAGTGTCCACCTTGTCCGCCGCGACGCTCGCAGCAAAGCCTGCATTGCGCTCGGCGTGGCTGTTGAGCGATCGCAAATCTGGCTCGCGATCGAGCGCCGCCAGCACCTCGAGATGCGACGGCGGCCGCTCGTTCGGCACGCGCAGTGCCAAAGCCGACAGCAGCGCAAGATCGTCGGCCGTGTCGAGGGTCCATCGTTCCGACGCCAGGCGCGGCAACGGAGAAACCAGGGTTTCCGACGTGAACCGGTCACGATTGTTGCGAATAAACGGCGTGACGTGCTCACGGTCGCTCGGCTGTCGTGCGGCAGCGGCGGCCTCGAGGAGCGCCTTCGTCGTCATCACTTCGCAATCGAGGCCGTCCGGCCAGGTGGGAGGATCGATGTTGGACGCGTAGTCGGCATCGGTAACGGACCGCAGCCGAACGGTCTGCGCAATTACGGCTGGGTCAAGCAGCGGACAATCAGCGGTAAGACGCACGACAACGTTGGCGCTGCTCGCGTTCGCAGCCCCGGCATACCGGTCGAGCACATCGTGTTCCGATCCACGATGCACCGGCACATCATTCGATTTGCACCATTCAGCGATCGCATCGTCGGCGACCGAGGATGAGGTTGCCACCCATACGTCATCGATACCGACCGCAGCACGCGCCGCGCGCACGACCCAGGCGAGCACGGGCCTGTCGGCCAGCAAGGCGAGGACCTTGCCGGGGAGCCGGGTCGAACCCATGCGGGCTTGGATGATGGCGACCGTCTTCATGATTCAGGGACGATGGTTGTGGCCGGCACTGATGACTTCAGAGAATGCACACTTCACTTGATCGCATCCCACGTGAGGGCCGTGCCGCGCGTCAGTGCCCGTTTGGCCTTACGCCCCAGGATCTCGTCCAGATGCCGCGGCGCCAAGCCGAAGCCCGGACGGATGATGCGAAGGTTCTCGCCGGTAAAGAGCTCGCCGACGCCGATATCGCGCACGACATAAATTGAGCGGCGAAACACCATGTTCGATTTTTCGGCCTCGCTGCGCGCCGCGCTGCCGGTCCCCATTGCATCGAACGCATTTCTCACGCCACGCACCAGCGCGGCCAGTTCGTCCGGCTCGAGCGAAAATGCGGAGTCCGGGCCCCCGTCCGCTCGCCGCAGCGTGAAGTGCTTCTCGATCAAACACGCGCCGAGCGACACTGCAGCGATCGCTACCTCAACGCCGAGAGAGTGATCGGAAAGACCGACCGAACAATTGAATTCCGTCTGCAGCTTCGGGATGCGGCGAAGGTTCGACTGCTCGATCGGGGTCGGATATCCACTGACGCAATGCAACAGCACGAGGTCGCGGCCTCCTGCCTCGCGGAAGGATTCGACCGATTGCGCGATCTCCTCCGGGCTCGCCATTCCCGTCGACATGATCACCGGCTTGCCGGTGGCGGCCACCCGGCGGACCAGCGGTAAATCGATCAGCTCGAATGAGGCGATCTTATAGGCCGGCGCACCGAGTTGCTCGAGAAACTCCACCGCTGTGCCGTCGAATGGCGTGGAGAAGACCGGAATGCCAAGTTCCCGCCCTTTCGCGAAAAGCGCCTCGTGCCAGGCCCATGGCGTGTGCGCTTCCTCATACAGCTCATGAAGCTGTCGACCGTCCCAAAGCCCCCCCTTGATACGGAACTCCGGCCCATCGTGGTCGATCGTCATTGTGTCGGCGGTGTAGGTCTGCAATTTCACCGCATCCGCGCCAGCCGCGCAGGCCGCTTCCATCACCGCAAGGGCGCGATCGAGACTGCCACCGTGATTGGCCGATAGCTCGGCCACGACATAAGGCGGCTGGCTCGCACCGATGGCGCGCCCGGCGATTGTTGCCGTAGGCACCCCGCGCTCGTTCATCACTGTTCGATCTCGCGCAGCACCATGAAGGCCTCCGCGGCATTCAGACCGGCGCTCGCCCCGCGCCACGCTGCAAGCGCATCGATCGCCTCAAAGGAACGCGGATGCGGGAACGCGCGCATCTCCTCAGCGTAGGCATTGAGCGCATCCCGCTTGGCAGCCTCTGTCGTCGAGATATCAACGAACCGCGTCGGCACGAACGCATCACACGTGCGCGGTGATGCCCACTCCGTGCTCGACGCCACCTCCATTGCGTAGATACGCCGCACTTTGGAACCTGGTAACGGCCGACAGGCGGTGAGCACCGCGCGGTGGCAGATCGCGTGATCGATGTTCAGGTCGCCGGCATGATGGGTATAAATCGTGCTCGGCATAATCATCCCGACGGCTCTCTCGATCGCCTGGACGATGTCGATCAAGTCGATTTGATCCAAGCGATTGTCCGGGAAACCGAGGAATCTCGGCTCGCGCCCACCAAGCAGCGCCGCTGCACGCTTGGCCGCATGGGCCCGTCGTTCGGCCGCATCCTTGTCTTCGCCGCGTGCGCTCACTCCGTCGGCAAGAAAAATGATATGCACATCGTCGCCGTTCGCCGCATGGCGGGCCAGTGTACCCCCGGCGCCGAGAACCTCATCGTCCGGATGCGCGACGATTGCGAGAACGGTGTCGCTCATGGTCTATCTCGCTTGCGGATTATCACCTGGGCCTTGACCGTATCCGCGACGAGCGAGGCGCGCTCCAGCTCCAGGCGCCACTCGCCCCAATCGAGAAACGCTTTCGGATAGGTGGGCGCGTCCAGCATCCGAATGAAATCATAAAGAGCGGCGGGAGTGCCACCTTGAGGAAGCGCACTCTCACTCGGCGTGCGACGAGGGAAGACGACCGGTTCGCCTTGCTGCGCCACCGGGACCGGCTCCTTTTCCGCGATTTCCGCCATCATATCGAAAGCGAGATCGGCCGCTTGTGCGAAGATGTCCTCCGCCCGTCCCTCCAGCGACAGCGGTCGCTTGAGATACACCGGGCCGGCGTCAAGGTCTTCAACCATGTGCAGCGCAGTCAGCATCGTCGAGACGTGACCTCGAACAATCAGGTTTTGCAAGGGCGATCCGCCGCGTCCGTACGGCACGTCGGCCATGTGAAAGCAGATGCACTCGAACCTTGTGGTGATGTCCGATGGCACGCGCCACGACCAGTGCGGAAAGAAGACATAGCGGGGCGCATACTGCTCCAGTCTGTCGAGCGACAATTCGGCTGGCGTTTCGATCAAATGCCAGGATCCTCGCAGCGAGGGCGAGCGCCGTTGGAACGCAGCGATGTTCCACGGCTTCACCGTGCAAATCACATAGGATCCGCTCATCAGCCCGCCCGCACCGATCGATATTCTCCCGTCATGACGGGTCAATCGTGCCGATCATGATGGAATGCCGCGGTAGAGATCGCCGGCAATGCGGACAAAACCAGCAGCCGCGAACAACGCCTGCGAGGCCAGGTTGTCTGACATTACGACGGCGTCGAATTCCATCCCTGGATACAACTGGCGAACCAGGGAGAGCGCGCTCGACGCGATACCGCGGCCAAAGTGGTCCGGATCGACAGCAATGGAGATTTCGCAGCGCCGCTCACTTTTTCGGTCTGGTAAATGATCCAGCCTGACCATTCCGACGCTTCTCCCGTCCCGCTCGATCATCAGCAGCGTGCGGGTCGGATCTGCCAGAGTCCGCTGCATCCAGCGATGGTGCTCTGATGCGGTCGGTGGCGCGGGATCTCGAAAAAAGCGCCGTGTCTGCGGCTGACTTTGGAGGTACAGCAGCCACTCTTCGTCCTCGGACGCGGCCAAGCGCAGCAATACCCGGGCCCCCTCGCGATCCGTAGCGTTGTCAAGCAAGCCGAGCATAATGCGCACTGCGCCACGGCCATCGATGAGCCGGCTTGCACACCGTGCCATGCGAACGCGGGCTTCGTTGTCGGCAAAAAAAGCTTCCATCAGACCGTGCAGGCGCGCCGCGATATCATCGTCGCAACCCCCGCCGTCCACCGCGGCACCAGCGGCAACGAGCATTCGCACCACAGGCCTTTGATTGTCAGCAAGAGTCAGAACAATTGACGGAAGGCCCAGCAACGCCCGCTCGTAGGCCGACGCTCCACCAGCGCCGATGCCGATATCAGTCCGTGCTATCAATTCAGCCATATCTTCTGGATCGAGAACGAGCCGCACCCCGGCACGAAGGCGCGCGCGTATCGCTTCCAGATGTGGCGCGCGCGAGGACAGGGCGACATCGATCGCAACGTTGGTCCGCTCCTCGTGTAGCGCATCGAGAACCAGAGATGTGGCATTGGCCGGATCGGTTGCGCCGCAGGAAATCAGAACCCGGGTGACCGGCCTGCCGTCGCGGCGCGAAAGCGCCTCTGCTCGTCGTGCCGAGAACGTCTGCCGAACCAAAGCAAAGGACGGACCGGTCAGCACCCGCGCATGATGTGGTACACGCCCGGCATAGCACTCCGGGTCGGAAGCGGCTGCGTCGACGAGGATTTCGCAGTCATGATCCCTGCCGGTCGCATCATCCAGAATCAGGATCTTGTGCGCCCAAGGTCTGCACGCTTGTTCAAATGCACCATCGCGGCCGTAATGGTCGATGACGAGAAGATCCGCCGCCCCTTGCGCCGCCTCGAACAGCGCTTCCTGTTCGCTCCCCTCAACAAGGACGTGCGTGCGAAATCCGCTCGCCGCCAGCGCCGCCACCGTCGGAATGGTCTCGCTCCCGACCGCGAATTCGGTGCGCCATCCCGCCTCCGCCAGCCCCTCGGCGAGGGCCAAGCAGCGCGTGACATGTCCGGCGCCGATGCTCGGTGACGCATCGCAACGAAACAGCGCAAGAGGAGCGGGTATGACTAGCGTCCCCGAACGGAAGCGTCGCCGCGCATCGACGTCTCCTGATGCGATAAAACCGGCCACTGCGACGGATCAAGAAAGTGTGAATCCAACGACGGTCCGTCATCGACCGCGATCGCCACGTCGCCGATGCCCTCGATCGCGTCGGCGATCTCGCTGAATTCCGTTGGCTGGTTAACGCCAACGATCACCGCGTCCACCTCAGGCTGCTGCAGCACAAAGGCGAGGCAAGCTGCGAGTGGTTTTAGCCCGCGCTTGTTCCAGGCATGGTGCAGATCGGAAATTCGCTGGCGCGCGGGTTGGAAAAATTCGGGCAAGTCTGCGGGGTCCATCAACAGGAGTCCCTGCAGAAAAGCAGAGCGCGTGTGGATCTCAATTCCCTCGGTCTTGAGGCGAGCAATTGTGCCCGACGCGAGCAAACGTCGATCGAGCACGTTCAGGGGCAGTTGCACCAAGTCGGGACGGAAGGCGCGCTCGACCATCGTCAATTGATCAGCGTCATAAATTGAAGCCCCGATCCGTTTGACCCAGCCGCGCGCCTGCGCCTGCGTCAGGACTTCGACAACGCGCTCCCACCCTGGCTTTCGAAGATCCGGTGAGTGATGGACGAGAAGGCCGTAGAGCGAGGATGTTTGCAACCGATCGATCGACCGCTCGACACCGTCCAGCAGCGCGCGCGCATGGCAAGGCTCAATCGTATCAGCCAAAATGCGCGGAAGCTTGGTCACGACCCGGAACGGATGGTTCTTCGGCAGGTGTCGTCCCAGCATAACCTCCGCGTCGCCATACGCCGGCGAGGTATCGATATATTCGATGCCTCGGCTCACAGCCTGCTGCAACGTAGCAACAACGTCGCTCTCCGCAGGACGGCCATGAAGATTGGAGACACCGTAGGCCATCCCAAACTGCACCGTCCCGAGGCCGAGGCGAGCGAGCAATGTCATCCGCAACTCACGACTTCGGTTACCGCCGCGATCACCCGCTCGACATCCTCATCGGATAGCCCCGGGTAGAGCGGAAGCGAGAGACAACGGCGATAGTAGCGCTCGGCTTCCGCGAAGGAATCCTCTTGAGCACCATAACGTTCAATGTAGTAGGGATGACGATAGACTGGGATGTAGTGGACTTGGGACCCGATGCCTTTCTCGCGCAATTGCGCCATCAAAGCCGTGCGGGTCGTTCCCATCGATTCAAAATCAATCAGCACCACGTAAAGATGGTGGCCGGACCGCATACGGTCCTGCGGCAGGGATTGCGGCAAGCCGACGTGCGGAAGCCGTGAAAACGCCTCGTCGTAGCGACCGGCGATCTCGCGGCGGCGATGCAGGAAGCGGTCGAGTTTGCCGAGTTGAGACAATCCGAGCGCCGCCTGGAAATCAGTCAAGCGGTAGTTAAATCCGAGCATCTGCTGCTCGTAGAGCCACGGCTTATTGCGGCCATTCTCGTGCGTATTCGCACCTGTGAAGTTGGACGCGTCGCGCTCGATGCCGTGACTGCGCAGCATCCGCAGCCGCTTGGCGAGACCAAGATCGTTGGTCACGATCGCGCCCCCCTCGCCTGTCGTGATCGTCTTAACGGCATGAAAGGAGAAGATCGCCATATCGGAATACGCGCCGCAACCGACCGGCTTGCCACAGGCGTAGGAGCCGCCAAGAGCGTGGGCCGCGTCCTCTATCACAATTTGATCCTTGGCAAGAGCACGGATCTCGCGCGAGGCGCTGGCAAGACCACCGAAGTGCACAGGGATCACAGCACCGACATCCTTGCGTTCGGCCAATACGTGCTCCAGGGCCGCGGGGGGCACACAAAGTGTATTGGGATCGATATCGGCGAATTCCACGTCAGCACCGGCATACAGCAGGCAATTGGCCGAAGCCGCAAAGGTAATCGCAGCAGTCACTCCACGACAGCCAGGCCCGATGCCGGCGGCAAGACATGCGACGTGGAGAGCCGCCGTTCCATTGCTCACCGCCACCGCGTAGCGGGCACCGCAGCGCTCGGCGAGCGCCGCTTCGAACCGCTCAACGCACGGCCCCTGAGTGAGAAAGTCGCTGGTAAGAACCGCGACCACCGCATCGATATCGGACTGGTCGATGCACTGGCGACCGTAACCAAGAACGGATGTCATGGCGGAGAAATTCAGCTCAGCTTTTCAATTCGATTGCTGATCGCAAATCGTCAGCAGCAAGCCAGCGCTCGTTTGCATCGCTCGTATATTCGAAATCTTCCGCGACAGGCCTGCCTTGCTCGCCGTCATAGCTGCCGATCTCGCGCGTATTCCACATGTGGATGGATGGCCGGATCACGTAAAAATCCTTGAACTCTAAGGTGTGCCGCGCGTCGTCCTTGGTAATCATCAACTCGTGCAGCTTCTCACCCGGGCGAATGCCAACGATCTCGTGTTTGCAGTCCGGACAGATTGCAGTCGCCAAATCGACAATGCGCATGGAGGGAATCTTCGGAACGAAGATCTCTCCCCCACGCATCAGGCCCAGACATTGATCAACGAAAGCAGCGCCCGCATCAACGTCGATCCAGAACCGCGTCATTCGCGGATCGGTAATCGGAAGTTTACCGGCCATCGCACGTTCCCGAAAAAATGGCACCACACTGCCCCGCGATCCGATGACGTTTCCATACCGGACGACAGCAAAGCGGGTGCTCTCGTCAGCCAGATGGTTGGCGGCGATGAACAATTTGTCCGAGCACAGTTTGGTGGCGCCATAGAGGTTGACCGGGTTCACCGCCTTGTCGGTCGAGAGCGCGATGACTTTTTTTATCTTCTGATTGATGCAGGCATTGATGACGTTTTCGGCGCCGATGACGTTGGTCTTGATGCACTCGATCGGATTGTATTCCGCCGCGGGAACCTGCTTAAGGGCGGCCGCATGAATGACGAAATCAACTCCGCTGAGTGCACGTTCCAGTCGTCCAACATCACGAACATCTCCAATGAAATAACGCAGCTCCGGATTGTGGAAGCGTTGCCCCATCTCGAATTGCTTAAGTTCGTCGCGCGAGTAAACAATCAGGCGCTTGAGTTTGTAGTGAGTGACAAGCCGTCGCACGAAGGCATGTCCGAACGACCCCGTCCCACCGGTTATAAGGACGGTCGCTCCATCGAGCGACCGTCTCGCATCGTTGATTTCAGTAGACACCGTTCAGTACTGCCCTGACTTGGTTTGAGAAACATCGAAAGCTAGGCGCGTTGCCCGCAGTCCAGCGTTGCGGGCCGCGCCCGCCAACCCGGTTGTCATCGTTCGAGCGGAGAAGTGCTGAGCATTTGGCGCGTTTGATCTGGTCGCCGTCAACCGGGCCAAAAACGATACGACAACGTCCCAAATCCAGCCGGCGTTCAACAGCACCTTTGCGGGCAAAAGGACGACACTCTAACTCGTTTGAATGCCTAGGTGCCGGGCTGCACTTGTTTAAAAGCCGATCAATTCGGCATCACTCTCAAAGGGTACGCCGCAGCGCCTGGTGTGGGAGGCCGCCTTAGATTCTAATACGGAATCCAGCTCACCAACCGACGCCCCCGCACCGACCGGCGCCTCATCCTCCAACCATAGTGGGCTGCTCAGGCGAAACTTTGCATGGCTTCGGCAACCGGTGCCGCCTCGTCTGCAATCTTGCTGCGCTCATACTGCCAGAACGCGTCCGTCACCTTCTCGCGCTCTTCAGCCGTCAGCTCGAGCCGATAAATCCCGGACAATATCGTGGGTATCTGGGCATCCGCCCGCGTGTTCCGCTCAAGCGTCACCTCTGGATCGGCCTGCTTCAGGGACACGACCTCGACCGGATCGCCTGAAAGATGGCTCACAATGAAACTTTGAACGAGCTTTCGAATCACCATGCCCCGGCTGTCTGAAGCCTCCGCAAGATGAACAATCGGCCAAAGCTCGCGCGGCATGTGCAGGTAAAAATTGAACGTGTGTTGCAATCCTTCAAGCTCGTCCGGCGACATCTTGGAGAGCCCGAGCTCCTTGGCTTTGGAGACAGGAAGCATCTTGCCGTTCTCATCGCGGATCGGAATCTTGTGCTCAATTTGAATGGGTGTTCCCGGATAGGGGAACAGAACGTAGACGTTGCAAGCGGAGGTTCCGATGCGACGGTTGAGGTTGATCGTCTCAAACACGTTCTCACGAGTCTCGCCTGGAAAGCCAATGATGTTGAAAGTAGACAGACGAATGCCATACTTTTGAACAATCTTCAGCCGTTCAACCAAAACATCGTCCTTATAACTACGCTTGACCATCTTGCGAATGGCGGCATTCCCGCTCTCAACGCCGACGCTCATCGCCACGCAACCCATCTCGCGGGCAAGCTTCACTTTGTCTTCGGTGATGGTGTTGGGCATGACGGAGCAGCCGAACTGCATGCCCAAGCGCTTCAACCCTTCCCCCAATTCCTCCAAGTGCTCGATCCTGGGGAGCAGGAACGAGTCGTCAGCGAATTTGATCCAATTGACACCGAACTTCTCCTTGAGCTCAGTCAGGTGTCCGATTGTGACCTCAGGCTTCTGGTGTCGAAAATAGCCCGCATGTCCACCCGTCATTTGTGCGACGGTTGAATCGACGCAGTAGGTGCACTGCATCGGACAACCGCGCGACTGGATGTAAAAGGAGCCCGTATAAATCTTGCCGTCGAATGGACGAAAAAGGTGGCGCCGATCGAAAAGCCCCCAATCGGGGCAGGGCAGATCCTCATTGTCTACCCGCGGAGCCGGCGGGTTCCGCTTCAGTGTGCCGTCGGGCATTCTGAAAACCATCGACTTGACGTTGGTATAGTCCTTTCCGGCTTCCATCAGGTCGCACAACTCGACCATGACATTGTCGGCCTCGCCGTAACACGCGATGTCGATTTCCTTCTGCGACATACAGTCGTCGACCGCGATCGTCGGATGAATACCGCCGGCGATGACCGGGCAGTCATAGTCAACCGTGCGGATAATATTCATGACAAAATCGAAGGTGGACGTCATGGACGAGATCGCTATCAAGTCCGGCTTGAAAGTGTCGATGGCACCCTGGAACTGCTCCTGGTAGGAAACCACCGGATCATCCCTCACAAGATCCTCGATCGTGTACGAGGTCTTCTTCATCGGCGAAATGCCGGAGGTGTCCGCTTCCTTCTCACCGAGCCCACCGTGGAGCTTCTGGTGCATGGCCTTGGCGTCGAACGTCCGAGCATCGAACTCGGGATCAACCTTCATGAAAGTCGTGTCGATGAGGGCTGTCTCATGGCCGTGCTTCTTGAGATTGGCCGACAGCATCGACACACCACCCGGAATCCCAATGTTCAGGTAGTGCTCAGGATAAATGAAGAGGATTCGCATATCGACCCTCGATGTTATCTGTCGGATTTTTGCACGAACATTACTCGGAAATCAGTTTCCGGCATCCAAGCATGTTCAGTTTCGGTTCCGGGCGCAAGAACAAAATCGGCAATTCAACAACTCGGCACCGCCAACGATCAGCGATTACTCGCCAAATGGACCCCCGGCGACAACGAGCAACGACGCATATCTGCGGTAACGCGGGATAGCCTTGCTCAGAACCGATTTCGACCGTGGCCACTCGCGAGATCGATGCCGCAGGCAAGAACCCAATTGTTTCGGTAGGTTGACGCGCATTCATCGTTTGAAGTCGAACACAGGCGTCGTCACGATTCGATTCGAATTGGGATGGACAGCGTCGCTTCTTGCAACCACGCTACCGCACTTCGGGTGAAACGCTGTTCACCAGATGACGAAACGACAACATCAACCCCACCGCCGATTTAGGCTACGGCGACGGATTCCCCATCCAGAACAACCCGGACCTTGCGGCCCAGAAGATCGAGCAGGATCGCCACACGTTCGCGATCCGCCATGCCCTCGAACAGCCCGAGACACGCCGAAAATACGCCGTCGACGACACGAACCTTGTCGCCCGGCGAAAACCGCGGGCGCAGGTCGAGCGCAATCAGACCGCGCTCGTCTTCACGGCGGCGCAATGCGTCGACGACCGCCGTCGGCACCGCCGCCGGCTCATCGCCATTACGGACCAGATGAGTGACGCCGATGGTCGACTGAATGGCGCGCCAACGCTGTGTCATTTGGTCGATGGCGACAAACAGATAGCGCGGAAACAATGCCGCCTCGACGGTTTCGATGCGCCGGGCGTGCCGACGACGCTTCAGGTAGCGCGGCAGATAGATGGAAAAGCCCTGGCGCGCCAGATGGGTCGCGGCCTTCTTCTCAGCATGAACGTGGGTCTGCACCACATACCAGCGGCAATCCACCATTGTCGTCATGCCGCATCTCCGCGCTTTTCGCGGATGCCAAGCAGCTCCGGCACCAGCACGCGATCCGCTCCGAGCTGCTTGATCGCGCCTTCGACGGTCTCCCGCGACGCCTTTATATCGGTGACCAAGACCGCATCGACGCGATCCGCAATCTCTTGGAACGATTTCGTGACCGGCAAGCCGGCGAACCTGGTCAATTCGCTATGCGGATCGACCACGGCTGCGATGGTGATCCCGCTGTCGAGCGCACAAATCGCCGCGATTTCTGCAAGATCCGACACGCCAAGGATCGCGATGCGGGTAAAGCCGCGCGAGCGCGCGATATCGAGCGCCGCGACATAGTCCTTCTTCGCCCGCCGAAACAGCGACAGCGAATAGGATAGATATTCGACGGTCAGCCGCGATTTCTCAGCAAAGCCGTTCGGTGTGAGGTAATACGCGTAGCGTCGCGCCGGCGCGTCCCCCACCTTGACCAGGCCTTTGTTGATGCAGCGCTTGAGATATGCGTTGACCAGGCCCAGGGCGATGCCCAATTCGGACGCAAGCCGGCGCTGAGACTGCTCCCCGCCGCGCTCGACCGACTCAAGAAGCCCCAACATGATCCGGGTCTTCTCGATCTCGCCGTCCTTGGTCGCACCCACCATCGGCTCTGACCCATCCCGCCACAGCAAGCCGCAGACCTAACGCGTTCACGAAATGAACGTCAAGCAAAAATGTTCACGGAATGAACGTTATTAACTGTCAGATTGAAAAGGGATCTTTGCTGATAGCAGCATCCGTTGCGGCCCAACGGGCGCGCCCCCCGCACCCCCGCCTTGTCCTGTCCGATTGTGATGTCTGGAACGGCGCGAACCGAAGCGATCCCACCCCCTTCTTCAGACAATCATCCGAGTGTCCCCGAACATCATCGGCGACTATGGTCGACCGTCCGCAACCGGCTCGGCCCGCATCACAACGACTGTTTCCGGTGGCGTACGCTCGATATAAACCAGAGATGATCACGGATAGGCGCATGGTCATGACCCAGGCGTGATGCGGACGGGCGAGATCTTGAGAAGCGCTTAGCCGGACAAATGATCGCTGCGTGCCCCCGGTCCTGCCGATACAGTCTCACGGCACATCAGAGCGCAACGCCCACCACAATCCCAATCAAAATCGAAAAGACGGAATGCTGTTTTTACTCGCCACCTGGATCGTCCTCGGCACATGCGCACTGGCGATTGGCCACGCGATCCTCAAGCTCTTGGCCGAACAGCCCGCGCGACCGGGCGATTGGCTCATTCTCTCGCTCTATGTCGGGCTGGTCGCGCTCGAATGGTTGATGCTCGGATTGTCGCTGGGCGCCGCCGATTCCTGGCGAAACGCCCTCTTGGTCGCCGGGGCCGTTGTGATCGCCTCACTGGCCTATGCCGGCGGCACACTGACATCCATGCTCCGCCCGCTCTTGCGCCTCGACGTGGTTGTCTCCGCCGCGCTAATAGCCGCGGCCGCAGGATTCACCGCCGCGGGTTTGCGCCCGACACCAGACACCGGCGACTACCACTACCCGGCAATCCGATGGCTCGCCGAGTTCGGAAGCGTCGCGGGGGTTGCCCTTCTCATCGATCGCGTGGGGTTTGTCTCCAGCGTCTTCTCGCTTGTCGCGCCGTTCGACGCAGCTTTTCCCGGACATGCCCTGCCCGTCGTCAACGGCTTCATGCTCTGTCTCGTCGCCGGGCAAACGGTTCTGGCGATGCACCGGATCATCAGAAGCTCCGCGCGTCCAAGCGACTGGTTTCTTGTGGCGGCGTCCCTTGCCGTTCTCGGAATTGGGCTGCTGATCGGAAGCTTTACCACCCCCACCCCCGACGTCAGCGTGATGGTGCTCACCACCGCGGCCGCGTGGCGGATGCTGGCCGCAGGCGAAAGCAGCAATTCCCGCAGTTTGGTACCCTTGATCCTCTGTGGCGGTGCTTTGGCAGCAAAACTCAGCGGATTGCTGCTGGTGCCGGTCGCTGGATTGTATGCGGTCTGGGGAAGCCACGACCGGCGCTGGCTCACGGCCTCGCTGATTGCGGCCGGCCTCGCAATGCCGTTTGCTCTCTCTTCGTTCGTCACGTCCGGCTGCTTTGCTCTTCCGGTCCAGCTGACTTGCATACCGGTGGCGTGGGGACTTGATCGCAGCACTGTCCAGGATATCAGCTTCTGGGTCACCGCCTGGGGCCGCTGGGGAGGCCCTCCGCCAGTCGGCGCCGGCCCCCTTGATTGGATTCCACTGTGGCTGGCCGGCCGGACCTCGTGGTTGAACGCTGCGCTGTTTTGGCAGTTTGTCTTGTTCCTTGCATTGTACTGGCGCCTGGCCCGCAAGTCCTTGCACCCCGCCGAGCGTTGGCTGTTGGCACTGATCGCCCCCAGCACAGTCTTGTTGTTTGTGACCAGCCCCGATACCCGCTTCAATTTTGGATTGTTTATCGTACCGGCGTCACTTGTCGCGATGCGGATCCTGCCCAAGGCTTTTGCCACCCGTGTGCGCGCACCGACGTTTGCGCGCTCGCCAGCCCTCGCCTGCACCGCCGTCGTGACCGCAATGCTCGTGGCCTATTCGATCGCCATCGATCGTTATCGCCGGGAGCCGGCAACCCTCGACCGGCTGATCGAACCGCGCGCAGCGCCGTCCTCCCCTGTCACCTCACATACGTCCGCCCTTTTGACCTATGGTGTACCGGCGACCGGCTATGGATGTTGGGGGGCCCCCCTGCCCTGTGCCGACCACCTCCTCGACGGCATTGACTTGCGCTCACCCGAACGCGGCCTTGCCGGAGGTTTGACCAGGCGCAGATCGTTGTAGAGTGCCGAAACATGAGTTCCCAACCACGGTCCTGACCCAAGAGGAAGCGTGCTACCGATACACCGATCGCTGAGCAAGCACCCAGGGACGTCTCTAGGAATCCGCAGCGCCGCCATGCCCTCCAATATCAGCGCACCTTCGCATGATGCATCTGCTTACGCCGGCCACCGCATTCTTGAGGCGATGCGCAGCGCGCCGCGCTACGCCGATGCGATCTATCGGCAAGTCCGATCCGCCCGGCCGGCAGGGGATGGTCCGATCCTCGATTTTGGCGCGGGTGACGGAACTTTTGTTGAGCGCTTCCAGCGCGACGGCGCTACGGTCGAATGCGTGGAACCGGACGCCGACAATCGCGCTGCCTTGCGCGCATTCGGCGCCAGCGTGTTCGCGGACATCGGCGAACTGACGGCCGGGAGATATCCTTTTGTCTATACGATCAACGTGCTCGAGCATCTCCACGACCTCGATCACTATGTCGGCGAGATCCATCGGGTGTTGGCCCCGGGGGGACGACTGTTCGTGTTCGTGCCTGCATTCGAGATCTTGTGGACCTCTCTCGACGATGAAGTCGAGCACGTTCGGCGCTTTACCCGCCGATCCCTGAAGCGGTGCATCACGGCCGCAGGATTTGAGATCGAACGCATCCGGTATTTCGACGCAATCGGCTTCCCGGCGGCTTTGACGGTCAAACTGGTCGAGAAGGCCGGCCTGTTTCAATACTCGCCTGAGACGGTTGGTTTCTACGACAAGGCCATCTTGCCCTTGAGCCTTCTCGCCGATCGCGTTCTCTCCGGCATCGTCGGCAAGAATGTGATTGCCGTCGCACGCAAGGTCTGATTCAACCCATCCGCAGCGATCATGCTGAGCGCGACGTCTTTAGGATTTGCAGAGCCGCCCAATGAGACTTTCGGTCGTGATCCCCTGCTACAATGAGAAGGACACCATCCGTAGCATTGTCGATTTAATTCGAGCGGCTCCCTACACCGACAAGGAGATCATCGTTGTCGATGATTGTTCCCGCGACGGCACCCGCGAGCTGCTGCGAACGGACATCGAGCCGCTTGTGGCGCGCGTTCTCTACCACGACGTCAATCAGGGAAAAGGCGCCGCCTTGCGCAGCGGCATTCAAGCCGCGACCGGAGACATCGTCATCATTCAGGATGCCGATTGCGAATATGACCCCAACGAGTATTCGCTTTTGGTGGAGCCGATTTTGCGCAACGAAGCCGACGTCGTGTTCGGTTCACGCTTCATGGGCGGGCGCCCCCATCGCGTGCTCTATTTCTGGCACCGCGTCGGCAATGGCTTGCTCACGCTATTGTCGAACATGCTGACCAACCTCAATCTGACCGACATGGAAACCGGCTATAAGGTCTTCCGTCGCGACCTCATTCAATCCATAACAATCGAAGAAGATCGTTTCGGATTTGAACCAGAGATCACTGCCAAAATTGCCAAACGCCACTGCCGAATCTATGAGGTCGGCATATCGTACTACGGACGCACCTATGCCGAGGGCAAGAAGATCAACTGGAAGGACGGCGTTCGCGCACTCTATTGCATCATCAAATACAACGTCTTTCGATGACAATGACGTGGAACGCCGGCAGACCACCAAGCGAATCTCGTATGTTGACGCCGGCCGTCACTCACTCTTAGAACACTCGGCAGCATCCGGGGTTTGTGCTCATTGCTCGCCGATCTGAGCGCGAGCGCCAAACAAGCATCCAGGCGTAGCACGAACAGGCAGAGGATCGCATGACAGTCCAGCCTCGATCGGACATCCGCCGCAAAGACCTCGACAGCTACTTTCACAAGCTCGCGGCCCTCTTGAGCGCGACCGACGTCACCTCGGCCGCCGGTGCCCGGATGGATCTGGCCGATGCCGTCGCCTGGGCGATGGAGCGCGCGCGGGCCACGCATGCCGCAGGCAACAAGCTGATTTTTATCGGCAACGGCGGTAGCGCGGCGATCGCAAGCCACATGGCGACCGACTATTCGAAGAATGGCGGTATCCGATCGCTTGCGATGAACGATTCCGCGATGCTGACGTGCCTGGGCAATGATCTCGGCTATGATCGCGTCTTTGCCCAGCAGATCGAATTGCATGCCCGTCCCGGCGACCTGCTCATCGCCATCAGCAGCTCCGGCGGCTCGCCCAATATTCTCAATGCTGTCGTTGCCGCAAAAGCGGCCGGATGCAGCGTCATCACGCTTAGCGGGTTCAAGCCCGATAATCCGCTGCGCAGCAAGGGCGAGATCAATTTCTATATCGCCTCGGACCGTTACGGGTTCGTCGAGATTGGGCATCTGACGATCTGTCACGCAATCCTCGATTTCCTGTGCGGATTGCCCGCCCCCGAAGAGGGGGTCCGCGGCGAAGTCCCGTGAGCGATCACAACCACGGCGCAGCGACCGCCAGCGACGCGCAGTTGCTGGTGCCAGCGGTGGACGTCGACAATCCTGAGGTGACTATCCTCGTCCCCGCGCTGAATGAGGAAATCACCATCGGCCGCTTTGTCGACTGGTGCCAAGAAGGCATCAAAGCCAGTGGCGCCAAGGTAGAAATCCTCATTGTCGATTCCTCCACTGACCGCACCACCGACATCGCCTTGTCCAAAGGCGCGCGCGTCCTCAAGACCCCGAAGCGCGGCCTCGGACGCGCCTATATCGACGCCATGCCGTTTGTGCGCGGACGCTACATTATTATGGGCGATGCGGACTGCACCTATGATTTCCGCGTCATCAGCCCATTCGTCGCGGCGCTACGGGGCGGCGCCGAATTCGTCATGGGCTCACGCTTCATGGGCAGCATCGAACCCGGCGCCATGCCGGCGCTGCACCGCTATTTCGGCACCCCGCTCACGACTTTCATTCTCAATGTGATGTTCAGCAGTCGATTCAGCGACATCCACTGCGGCATGCGCGCGATCACGCGCGACGCCTTTGCGCGGATGGACATGCGCTCGCAGGGCTGGGAATACGCCTCCGAGATGGTGTTGCGCTCCATCCACATGCAGCTCAAGACCACCCAGGTTCCGATCCGGTTCTTACGTGATCCGGCGGGACGCATCAGCCACATGAAGCGGCGCGGTTGGCTTGAGCCATGGCGGGCCGGCTGGATGAACCTTCGCGCCATGCTGATCTATGGCGTCAATTTCTTTCTGGTGCGGCCGGGCGCCCTTCTGCTTGCCATCGGCCTGGCCTTTCTCGTTCCGTTGACCTTTGGCCCGGTGGCGATCGGCGCTCTGCAATTATCCCTCAACACCATGCTGCTCGCCATGGCGCTTGCGACCCTTGGATTGTCGATGCTGTACTTTGGCGGCGTTGCGAGCGTGATGTTCGACTATTCCGGCCGATTGCAGGCGCGCCTTGAGCGGCTATTGCCCTATAACCGCACATTCATCGCATGCCTCTTCATCACTGCTGTCGGAATCGCTGCGACGCTGCCATTGGTGAGGACTTACATCGCCAACAATTTTGCGGTGCCGGAAATCGGCATCGACACCCACCGAGCGGTAATGGGGCTCTGGCTGGTCGTCGCCTCATTCCAGACATTCATTTTTTCCTTGATGGTGAGAGCCCTCGGCATCGTTCTGCCGAAACGGACATGACCAAACCCGGGCCCATAGGGCGGGCGGTCTAGTTCCGCCGTCATCCCTCGCGCCCTGTTGCTCTCAGGGGATCATTCCCTTACTGACGTGAGACGCCGTCCAGAGCCTGATCTTGCGGGGGCTTGTCGAGCCCCAACAGAGGCAATATGCGACCACCTGCTTTCCGTTCAGGCACCAAGGAATTGTTATGCGCGTTCTCGTGACCGGCGGCGCCGGATTTATCGGCAGCCACCTCTGCGACCGCCTCATCGACCACGGCGCCTCGGTCTGGTGCGTCGATAATTTTCACCTCGGCCGGCGGCGCAATATTGCCCATCTCGACGGCAACAACAGCTTTCACTTTATCGAAATGGATGTGTTGGACCGGCCCTCACTCGGGGATGTGTTCGCGGACGCAAAGTTCGACGCCGTGTTCCATATGGCGGCCAATTCGGACATCGCCGCCGGCAACGCCGATCCCGAACTCGACTTGCGGCTCAATCAGCTGACGACGACAACGCTGCTGGAAACCATGCAGGCACACGGGGTCCACCGCCTGTTCTTTGCCAGCACGTCCGCTATCTTCGGCGAAGCATCGGCAAACCTGCACGAGGACTTTGGACCGTTGCAACCGATCTCGTTCTATGGCGCAAGCAAACTTGCGGCCGAGGGGTATGTTTCGGTCTACGCCAACCTGTTCAACATCCGATCCGTCATCTTGCGGTTCCCGAACGTGGTCGGCGAGCGCGCGACCCACGGCGTGATCTTCGACTTCCTGCGCAAGCTGGAAAACAATCCTGCAGAGCTTGAAGTTCTGGGCGACGGCCATCAGACCAAACCCTATCTCTATGTCGCCGACCTCATCGACGCGATTTTGCTCGCGTGGGAGAAATCGACTGCCCCGCTCGCCGTCTATCATGCCGCCGGCATCGGCGCGACGTCGGTGCGCGATATCGCCAACATCGTCGTCGCGGCGGCCGGAACGCGAAAGACCCAGATCCGCTATACCGGCGGCGACCGCGGCTGGCCGGGGGACGTGCCGAAATTCGCCTACGACATCTCCCGATTGCAGGCCCTGGGCTGGCACCCGCGACGCCACTCGACCGACGCGGTGAAATTCGCGCTTGAGAGAATTCTCGCCAATGGATTTTGATCGACGCTCATGCGCGCTGTAATCATCGCCGGAGGATTGGGGACGCGCGCCCGCACGATGACGGGCGATCGGATCCCGAAAGCCCTGCTCCCAGTGGCGGGCGTTCCCATCATCTTTCGCCAGCTGCGGACGCTGCGCCGCGAAGGCATCACCAACGTCACCGTTCTTGCCGGCCACCTCGGCCACCAGTTGCTGGTGCCGCTCGCCGAAGAGACGCGGACGCTCGGCATCGCCCTCGACGTCCTGGTGGAGAACGAACCGCTCGGGACCGCAGGGTGCCTATCGGCGCTCGGAGCGGCGAGCCAGGACACGTTCCTGGTGAACGGCGACATGCTGTTTGATCTTGCCCTCGACGCGCTGCAGACCTTTCACCAGACCAGCAACGCGGCAATCACCATCGTCGTGCATCCGAACGATCATCCGCGCACGTCCGATCTCGTCGCCGCCACCGACGGCCTGGTCTCGGCCATTCATCCCCGCGATGTCACCCGCACCGAGGACTATCGCAACCTGGTTCCCTCGGGCCTCTACCTCGCCGCGCCGGATTTTTTTACCCACATCGGCAAGGCGCAAAAGAGCGACATGATCAAAGATGCTCTGCCGCGGCTGCTGGCTGCCGGCGTGCACATCGCCGCCTACAATACGCCGGAATATATTCGCGACGTCGGCACCCCGTCCCGCCACGCCACCGCCGAGCAGGACATCACCTCCGGCAAGGTCGCCGCCCTCAATATCCGCAACAAGCGCCCGGCGATCTTTTTCGATTGCGACGGCGTGCTCAACCAGGAACCGGGCAATCCCGGCGTGGTTCGCCCGGATGATGTCGTACTCATTCCGGGCGCCGCAGGCGCCGTGGCCGCGGCACGCGCGGCGGGATTCCTGGCGGTCGCCGTCACCAATCGCGCGCAAGTGGCGCGCGGGCTTATCACCTTTGACGGCCTCGACCATATCCTCGGACGGCTGGAAGCGCTGCTGACGGAGCATGGCGGCGTCCTCGATCGGATTTATTTCTGTCCGCATCATCCCGACAGCGGCTTTCCCGGTGAAGTGCCGGCGCTCAAGATCCAGTGCGAGTGCCGCAAACCCGGAACGCTGCTGTTCCGCCGCGCGATTGACGAACTGCCGATCGACAAAGACCATTCCGTCGGCATTGGCGACAGCCTGCGCGATGTCGGCGCGGCGCGCGCTCTTGGAATCTGGAGCTATGGTGTTCGCACCGGCTATGGCTGCCGCGACGCGGCACGCTATCCCGGCGCACTGCCGGTGCCCGATCTCATGTTCGAGAACGTGGTGGAGGCGGTGGCATTCTGTCTCAGCTACGGCACGCTAGCGGAGCCGATCGTAACCGCGATGCGCGACCATGCAAAGCACGGTTCCGAGCCGTTCGTCATCGCGATCGGTGGCCGTTCACGCGCCGGCAAGAGTGTCATCGCGCATGCGCTGGCACGATCCTTGAGCGACCAGGGCTTCGATTGCCTGCACGTGCGGCTGGATGATTGGATCGTGCCGGTCGCCGACCGTCCGGAGGGGGCCGACGCGATGACGCGCCATCGGGTCGCGATGTTGCCCGAAATCATCAGGGGACTGCGCGCCGGAATCCCGGTGACGGCGCCCGGGTACGATGCGGCAACGCGCGGCGTCGGCGCCCCTGTGACCTACGATCCCACGGACAAGACCGTGATCATTCTGGAAGGCGGCTTTGCGGTGCACGCGACAACCCGGCCGATGATCGACTTGACCGCCTTTGTCGAGAGCCCGGTAGAGATCCAGCATACCCGCTTCGCGGCGTTCTATCGCTGGAAGGGTCTTGAGGTAGCCGCTATTGAAGACCTGTGGCGACAACGGCTGGGGGACGAGTGGCCGGCCGTAGACGCCCAGCGCCACCATGCCGACCTCATACTCACCACGAGCACATCATGATCGTATCCTGCGCACCCTTTCGCGTCAGCTTCGCCGGCGGCGGCTCCGACATCGCCCAATTCTACCACCGGGAACGCGGCGCAGTGCTGTCGTGCTCGATCGCGAAATATGCCTTCGTCGTCGTTCATCCGTTCTTCAATGCCTCCAAATACCACCTCAAATACGCCCGCACTGAACTCGTCGACCGCATCGACGAGGTCCAGCATCCGATTCTGCGCGAGGCCCTGCGCATGCAGAATATCGAGCCGGGCATCGAGGTCGTATCGGTTGCGGATATTCCCTCCGGCACCGGCCTCGGCTCGTCCAGTTCGTTTTCCGTCGCGCTCCTGAACGCGCTCTATGCGCATCGACGCGTGTTCGCGCCGAAGGAGACGCTGGCGCAGGAAGCCTGCATGCTCGAGATCGAACGGCTGGGCGAACCGATCGGCAAACAGGACCAATATGCCGCCGCCTACGGCGGAATAAATTTGATTGAGTTCGAGCGGCATGGCGGCGTCACCGTCCAGCCGCTGACCTTGCCGACCGCAACGGCGGCCGAACTCGAGGGCAACCTCATGTTGTTTTTTACCGGCAGTCAGCGCGACGCCCGCACCGTGCTGTCCCATCAGGTCAGTGCCATGGAGTCGGACGCGGCCACATTCAAACGCCTCCAACGCATGGTCGAACTGACCTACGAAATGCGCGACTTCCTGTTGGCTGGCGATCTCGACGCCTTCGGCGAGGCCCTGCACCGGGGTTGGGACATGAAGCGGGGGATTTCCGCGATGATCAGTTCCTCCGCGATCGATCAGGTGTACGATCGGGCCCGCGCCGCCGGCGCATTGGGCGGCAAGATCGCAGGCGCCGGCGGCGGCGGATTTCTGCTGCTGTATTGTCCGAAAGAGGCGCAGCCGCGCGTGCGCCAGGCACTCTCCGAGCTTCAATCGATGGAGTTTCGCCTCGACTGGGGTGGCGCGCGGATTGCTTTTGCGCAGTAGCGCGATGGCCCCCTCGGCAACGCTGCCCACAGGCGTCAACGACAGCCGCTACAACCGTTGACGATCGGGGTGAACGCTGATCGAATTGGTGGTGTCTGCGCCATTTGATTTTCCAGCGGATTGCCCTGTGACTTTCAACCATCGACGCATTCTGACGGCCATTCTCGTCGCTGCGTTTGTTGCTCGCGTGGTCGTTGCCTTTCTGCTGCCAGACCAAGGCTTTCCCGACGCGCAGGGCTATCGCGATGCCGGCCTTGAGTTTTGGCGGACGTTCCATATCGGTCCCAGCAACATTATGCCGCTGTACCCTATTCTGGTCGGAATCACCGGAGCCGGCTCGGGCCAATTCCTGCTGGACGCGGCGCTTTCAACGCTGGCGGTCTGGCTGATTGATCGGCTTGCCTTGGCGCTGTTTGCCGACGAGATCGTCGCAATCGTCGCTGCGGCCGTGGCCGCGATCTATCCTTATTTCATCTTCTATGCCGCAGTCGGCCTGACGGAGCCGCTGTTTATCGCGCTCCTGCTGGCGGCGTTTCTGTCGTGGTATCGTGGAGCCTTTTTTCCCGCGGCGATCTTCGCCGTACTGGGAATCCTGACCCGTCCCGCTATTGAATTGCTCGCGCCGCTGTTGGTCGCTTATTTCGCCTTTGCGGTCCATCGGCTCGGCGTCAAGGGGACCGCGCGTCAACTTGCAGTCTATGGGGCTGTCTATGTTGCACTCATGTCGCCGTGGTGGCTGCATAATTATGCGGCCTATGGCGGCTTTGTCCGACTCAATCTCGGCTCAGGATTTTTGCTCTACGCCGGCAACAATCCCATGAGCCATACCGGGGGCGGCCTCGTCGACATCGACTGGGACAATCATGCCTTCGACAACATCGACGACCCGGTCGCGCGTGATCGCGCCTATCGCGATGCCGCCCTCGCCTACATCAAGGAACACCCGGCGCGCTTCGCCGAATTGGCCTGGATCAAATTCACCCGCTTCTGGCAGCTGTGGCCTTATGCCCAGGAATACAGAAGCAACGTCTATGTCATCGTCTCGCTCCTCAATTATGGACCCGTTCTGCTGTTTTCGCTGGCCTATTTCGGGTTCTGGGGCCGACAGGATCTGCGAAAAATTGCACCGATCCTGATGTTCACCGCGTACCTGACGGCGGTGCACAGCGTGTTTGTCAGTTCCATCCGCTACCGTCTTCCGATCGAACCGTTTTTGATCATCTTCGCGAGCGTGACGGCGTGCCGAGCAGGAAGCATCCGGCTTAAAATACCACTCACCGGTGTCAGCTCGGCGGGCAGCCATTGACCGCCAATCTGGGCCCGAGACCGCGCCTACTCTACGTCGTCACCGAGGATTGGTATTTTCTGTCACATCGCCTGCCGATGGCGCGTGCGGCCCAGGCCGCGGGCTTCGAAGTCCATGTGGCGACCAATGTCGTGGATGGCGCGGCCAGCATCGCGCAGGAAGGGTTCGTCCTTCATCCCGTTCGCTTCGCTCGCGGCCGCTTATCGCCGCGCGCGACCATCGCGAGCATTTTCGCCCTGCGCCAAGTCTTGCGCGACGTGCGGCCGTCCGTCGTTCACCATGTCGCCGTGCAGCCGACCGTTCTCGGCGCGTTCGCTGCGCTCGGGTCATCGGTTCCGTCAGTCAATGCCATCACCGGACTCGGCCACAGCTTTATCGGCGACACGCGCAAAATGCGGCTGCTGCGTTGGGCAATTGGCCTGGTGTTGCGACGCCTTGTCGATCGCGGCCGCAACATCGGATTGGTGCAGAATCCCGACGATCGCGCCCTCCTGGAATCGCTCGGGATCCGCCCCGATCACATCGTGCTGATTCCGGGCTCCGGGGTCGACGTTCAGCGGCTGCGCCCGATGCCGGAGCCCGAGGGGCCTGTGACCATGGCCTTCGTCGGCCGGCTGCTGGACGACAAGGGCGTCCGGACCCTTGTTGCCGCCCACCGGTTGCTGCGCGCCAACGGCTCGCCGATAATGCTGCTGCTCGCCGGTACTCCGGATCCCGCAAACCCTGCGTCAATTTCCGAACAGGAAATCAAGGACTGGAGCAGAGAAGACGGCATCACGTGGCTTGGCCAAGTGAGCGACATCGCGACCGTCTGGGCGCGAGCACATATCGCCGTACTCCCCTCCCGGCGCGAGGGGCTGCCCAAAAGCCTGCTCGAAGCAGCAGCGTGCGGCCGCCCGATGGTGGCAACCGACGTGCCTGGATGCCGCGAAGTCGTGTTGGCCGAGGAAACCGGCATTCTGGTGCCGGTGGACAATCCTCGCGCGCTTGCAAATGCGATCGAAAGGTTGGCGGGCTCGAGGGAGCTGCGATCCCGATATGGTGCTGCTGCACGACATCTCGCGGTCACCCGTTTTGCCGCTGATGCCATCGGCCGGGCGGTCGTCGATTTGTACCTCAGCCTCGACCATCGTGAAGGGGTGCCGAAATAGGCAATCGTCCGAAGAGGGAAACAATTTATCTGACAGCTCATCAGGTTCTGAGGTATCAAAAAAGTGGCGTAGATCGGGCCGCAAGGTCAGAACAAATGGGAGATCCGTTTCTGCATGCCACAGCGTTTGCCTCACGTGTCGATCGTCGCGGTTTCGCGCAACGACGACCATGGTGGGGACATGCGCACGCGGATGCAGTTTTTTGTCGACGGCTTCATCGCTCAGTGCCGCCGGCATCAGCTCAACGCCGAGCTCATTCTGGTGGAATGGAATCCGCCGCCCGACCGTCCTCCGCTCGAAGACGCTCTGACGTGGCCGTCCGATTTTGGGCCGGCTTCGGTGCGCATTGTTACCGTGCCGCCCGATTTGCATCGCGAGCTTGAGCATTCCGCGGATCTGCCGCTGTTCCAGATGATCGGCAAGAACGTTGGAATCAGACGCGCACGCGGCCAATACGTGCTTGCCACCAATGTCGACATTCTGTTCGATGATGGACTGGTCCGCTACCTGACCGATTCGCTGCAGCCTGGGATCATCCTGCGCGTCGATCGTTACGATGTGCCAAGCGACCTTCCGCGAAATGTTCCGTTCGAGGCGGTGCTAGCCGATTGCGCAAAGCGATTTTACCACGTCAGCACGCGCTTCGGGATTTTTGACGTCGGCCAGCGACAGCTTCTCGGAATGAGCACCAATCTGGAAGCATCCGTTGCAAGCTTTGTCTATGGCCTACGCATCCTGGGCCTCCCGTTCCGGGATCCGGGGAGCGGATGGCTGCGGTCGATTTTCGGACATCTGCTGATCGCCGCACAGGTCACGGCAAGCCTTTTGCTACGCATGCTGCGCCTCGGGCAGCGTTACGTTTGGAATATATTTCCCCTTCGGCGCCTGCCTATCCGACTTTACTGGCTCGGTCGGAGAATTGTGACCTGGCCAGTTCGGATCGTGCAACGTGGTCGTCGCCTGATCTGGACCGCCGGCATCGCATTCGCCCGTCTCCTCAGATTAGCGAGGCGCGAAACGGACGCTACCCGACGGCTTCGGACCTCGCGTTGGTTGCACACCTGGGCATGCGGCGATTTCACCTTGCTGTCGCGCCAGGACTGGTTCACCTTGCGCGGCTATCCCGAATGGCCGATGTATTCCTGGCACATCGACTCTGCGTTGATGTTCGCAGCACATGCTTTGGGACTTCGACAGGTCATATTGAACGTGAATTATCGCATCTATCATATCGATCATGCGGTCGGTTCCGGATGGTCGCCGGACGGTGTCAACCTGCTGTTCGCTCGGCTGGAAGCGAAGGGAATACCCTATTTGAGCAATGAGGCACTGCGTGAATGGCAGGTGTCGGTGGCGAACAATCCTGCGACCGCAATTGTGAACGACGAGAACTGGGGCTACGGCCATCACCGTCTGCCCGAGCGATATGTCTTGCCAGGCGGCAAGACGCAAGTGTGCGGCATGCATATGCAGACCCAACCATTCGCCAATGCCTGACGGGAGCCGCCATGGAATTCGGCAATTACCACCCCTCGATGCTGCCGATTCTGGTCGGAGAACGTGTATTTGCAGATGAGCCGTTCTTTTTGGCTGATGTCGGGTGCGCCGGAGGAATTGACGAGCTGTGGCGCTTATTCGGCGATCAATTCCAAGCCGTCGGGTTCGATCCTCAGCAGTCGGAAATCGAGCGATTGCGGACGATCGAGTCCAATCCGAGCGTGACCTTCGTTCCTGCGCTTGTTGGCCTCGAAGCCAGCCACGATTTCCATGTCCGCAAGCAAGCGCGTCCCCAGCGAGCGCCTCAATATTTCTGTTCCCTGCCACGGTCGAGCGCCGCGTCACTTTGGGACTCCGGCATTGCACTTCAGAGCAACGTGGTGGGTGAGAACGTCGTCACTATGAAGGTCGGGCTATCCGACTACGCGCGAACCCACCGCATCGAACGTGTCGACTTCATCAAAATCGATACTGACGGCGCCGACCTCGAAGCTGCGATATCGGCAGAGGACATCATCCGCCCCTGCGGTGTCCTTGGATTCCTGATCGAGACACCGTTCAGCGGTTCACACGAGGATACTGAGAACAGCTTTCACAATATCGACCGGCTCATGCGGCACCACGGATACATGCCGTATGTCATCGCGCTACGAAGCTATTCCCGCGCGGCGCTGCCGGCTCCGTTCGTCTACGACATCGCGGCGCAGACCGTCTCCGGACAACCGCAATGGGCTGATGTGGTCTACCTTCGTGACGCCGCCGTTCCCGACTATGCGTTGATCTGGGGCGAGGCGCCCTCCCCGACGGTCGTCTTGAAGCTTGCCGCGCTTTGCGAACTTTTTCGGCTGCCCGATTGCGCGGCAGAATTGATCCTCGTACACCATGATCGGATCAAGCCGTTGACCGATCCGGAGCGGCTGCTCGATGCACTGACGCCGCCGTTCCAAGGGCAGCGCCTGTCCTACCGGGAATATGTGGAACTGTTTCGCCGATCTCCAGACCGATTTTTTCCGCGCGCGTTCGAGGCCGGCTCCGGCACGTCTGCCAAGCGCGGCATGGCGCGCCTATTCGGGCGATGAACGACAGCGCCGTGCGGCTCGACGCACCGGGTCAGTGACGGCGACGAGTTGGGCACCATGTTGACGCTTTTCTCAATCCCAAAGGCGTTTTCCGGGGAATCGCAGACAATTCAATCGAACGCGATCGGCTCGTGGCGCAGGCTTGGAGCCGACTGCCAATTGATCATGTTCGGGGACGAGGAGGGAATAGGCGAGGCGGCGGAGCGATTCGGCGCCCTGCACGTGCCGGAGGTCGCGCGCACGCCGCACGGCACCCCCATCGTCAGCGATGCCTTCTCTCGCGCCGAGCAGTTGGCCCGCTTTTCGACGCTCTGCTTCGTCAATGCCGACATCATTCTGCTGGACGATTTCCTGACGACGGTTCGCACCGTGTCTGCGCTCTGTCGCCAGTTTCTGATCATATCCAGCCGATTCGATCTTCAAATCGACGGCGCGCTTGAATTCGCCCGCGGCTGGGACCAAGACCTGCGCCGCCGGGTCCGGATGGACGGCAAAATGTACCCATCGGGTGGCAGCGATGTGTTTGTTTACCCGCGCGGCCTGTTCGCTGCCATGCCGCCGTTCGCTATCGGCCGTGGTTATTGGGACAACTGGCTGATGTATCGTGCGGTCCAAAGCGGCGCCCGGATGATCGACGCCACCGAGCTGTTGACCGCAGTTCATCAGAATCATCATTACCGTCATGTGCCCGGAATTCCGGTTTCGTCCGATATCTTTGATGTGCTTAGGTCTGACGAAGCACGGCTGAATTTGGCGCTGGCTGGCGGCAAGGGCCACATTTTCACCGCCTATGACTCAACCGACATCCTGACCGACGGCGGGCAAATCGTGTCAACGCTGCGGCCATCGCTGATCTCGCGCCGGCTCAAGGCCTGGATACGCCGGACGGCGGCCGTCGTTACGGCCGGACGTGGTGAGAAGCGAGCTGACCCCGCGCGGAACGACCGATGAGCTGGAGAGCTGACGTGACGTCAAGGCCGACCAAACACCGGACCTGGCGAGATCCTCCCAAGGGAGTTGCGGTCCGGATCGGCATGCTGGATTGCAGGTAACAATGATCGACGTGCAACGCTCGGCAACCGATTGGCTGTCCTGGTATTTCAAGGAACGGACGGTCTGCCTCGGAGCGCTGATCCAGCGACACCGCGATCTGATTCTGGCCGATCCGGGCGCGCAAATCGTTGGCTTGGAGGCCCCGGCAACGGACGCGCGAATCAGGTGCGTCGACGTCTCTCGCCTGGCCATGGCCTTGGGATGGGCTTCTGGTCGCATCAAATTACCTGTTGCGCGCAAAAAACCCTTTCTGCAATGGAAGATGGAAATCGACGATAGCGTGATCCTTGCCTATCTCTATCGTCACCACCAGCCTCGACGTCATCTTGAGTTCGGCACCTGGGAAGGTTTCGGCACCTCCCTCTGTGCCCAGAGCTGCGGCGCCGAAATCTGGACCATCAACCTTCCGGACGGAGAAAGGA